>Ga0315904_10000394_pt1 | contig 68775 bp, 71 predicted proteins | sample LakEriMetagenome_6_FD_203529 | JGI IMG/M metagenome (GOLD analysis project Ga0315904, IMG submission 203529) | Freshwater fungal communities from buoy surface, Lake Erie, Ohio, United States - Buoy 12 MA120 | ecosystem: Environmental > Aquatic > Freshwater > Lake | place: USA: Lake Erie, Ohio...
CGTTGGTGTGAATTTCTGCATGAGATTGTTCCTGATGCTTTGAAAGACAAACTTGGTGAGGTTGATGAGAGTTTGCAATTTGACCTTGCCATGTGTATAATGGATCGTATCACTCTCAAAAAAGGATAAAGTTGTGGAATTTGTAACCTTTGCTGCCTGTTGGTCCTTTGGATATACAGTGGCAGACCTTATAATCAAAATCTATGAAAATAACAAAGCAGGTAAGTATGATGAATGAGGATTTTGTGCAATTGAATGTGAATGAGATTTCAATCATTCTATCCGCACTTCAGAATCTGGATGTTCGGGATGAGAAACTGGTTGGCAATGCTTCGGCACTCTATAACAAACTCTATACAGTTTCGGAGCAACTTGACAGAAACCAAAAAGTCTCAAATCTGGCGGGCAGGATGCCAGTATAGTACCTGACGGGTGAAAATCGCAAGAAATTGGGTTTTCACCCCAGTATTTGCAAGGGTTCTGGGTGCCTCTCTAAGGTGGTTCTGCCTGCAATGGTATCCAGAGCACCTAAAACCAATTTAAAAACTGGCACAGGGGCACGGGGCAATGGTTCCTGATGCCCTATAATAATTTTATAAGCAACAAACTAATGACTCCCAAGCAAAAGTATCGACAACTGTTTGAAGAAATCTATAATCTCTGTCAGGAGGAGGGATGGGGTGATCCATTCTCTTATTCTCGCTCTCGTGAGATACATCTTGCAGGTATTCTTGGACATCAAATAGCAAAGACCTATTCTGGTGCAGATGCCGAAGATCAAGATGGTGAGTGTGAATATAAATCCACTATTGCCAAACGCATCAATGGGACATATAATGGTATCAGTGTTGAGAATACCTGGGAAGAACAAGAACGTTATTTGATTGAGGAAAAAATTGGCAAATATACCAATCATTACATTGGACGTTATGAAGGGGCAAAAGTTGTAGAAATCTGGAAACTTACTGGTGATGATGTGTTGATGATTCTACTTCCTAAACTCAAGAAAGATTGGGAACGTAAGATTAAGGGAAATCACAAAGATCCCCGTCTTTCTACTAATCTATGTAAAACTGAAATTTATAAGTACGGAACTCAGATTCTATGACAATTGATAGTGGCAAACTAATGTATTCTGAAGGGAATAATGATGAATGTTACACTCCAAAATATGGTGTGACTCCTATTCTCAAGTACATTCCTAAGAATGCAAAAGTATGGTGCCCATTTGATACCAAAGAGAGTGAGTTTGTCAAGCAAATTGGCGCACAAAACTTAGTCATTTCTACACACATTTCAACGGGACAAGATTTTCTCACCTATACTCCAAACTTTGATTGGGACGTGATTGTATCCAATCCACCATTCACAAACAAGCGTAAGTTCTTTGAACGGGCACTCTCATTTGAGAAACCATTTGCCCTGATTATGACAAATACGTGGTTGAATGATGGTGCTCCCAAGCAGTTGTTCAAGGACAAGGATCTGCAACTTCTGATGTTTGATAAACGTATGAAGTTTGTGAGCCCTGATGGTCGCCCAAATGATAAGATTACATTCAGCAGCAGTTACTATTGCTGGAACTTCCTACCAAAACAAATTATAATGGAGGAACTGAATATACCAACTTCAAAATTAGCACAACGATCTCCTAGTGAGGCAGTTCTTCCCCTGTAATAACCTATGATTGATGATGCCTGGTATGATGCAATGCTAATTGTATTTGAGGATGCACCAGAAATTCTAGGAGAACTCTATGCACAAAAGGCACAAGAATTGAATCTTCCAATCGAATACTTTCTACTTGAATTTGTTTAAATAAGATACACTATCATTACTACGATTATGAAATACAGCTCACTTGAATTTGTTCCTTATGAAGGACTATTCCACGACCGGGAAAATGCACTTGTTGCCGAACACTGGATTGATGAACAAAATGGAATTCGCGTCTATGATGATTATTCTGTGGCATCTACCGGAAACAGACTCTATTGGATCGAAAAACTTTATAAGAATTCAAACGGCACGATCAAGGTGACCGAAGTTGGTTATCAGGTTGATGAGTTTGCTTGACAGATATCAACATTCATATTAAACTGAAGGAGTAATTTACCAAAGAAAATGAAGTATCTTTATATTGTTGATTATTGGGTTCCGTTCCCTTCTTCTGAATATGGTGGAGTCATTAGTGTGATTGCCTCTAATGATACTCAGTGCCATGATATTCTGAGAGATGGTGAAGTTTCTTATGATCATGTTTATGATAATAAGATTATGGAAAATGTAGTCAAGGCACAGAGATTTGTTCTGGACCAGAACGAAGAATCCCGTATTGTTTCGTCCTTTGTTACCTGATATGTCAACGACTCCAAATGTTGCCCATTCCAATTCGATGCTTGGAGAATTGAGGCAACAATACCAAGAGAAGATTCAACAACTTGAATCAAAGATACAGATACTTGAAGAAGAAATTCGCATTATTCAGGAATTCAATGACAGACTTGACGATTTGTGATTTCCCTCATCAACCACCCGAGGGTTACCAGTATGAATATGAAAACTTCGGTGCTCGTCTTATTTCCATTTGGTTGCGTTGTAATCTTACTTTTGATTATAACCTTGGTAAATCAACTCGGACAATCTGGGGATTCTACAATCCAAAGAAGAGAGAGTATTATGCGCCTATTAACTCCTCCAAGTGCGGAGATAAGGTGAATATTAGTGATACTCGCAACTATACCGCAATGCCCTTAATCAAAACTGTTCTTGAGTCCTGTTTTGTATGAATTACAACTCTTTCTATGAAGGACTGGAAGTTAAGTACAGACATAATGTTGGTACGGTAAGATTCATCTGTGAGTCTTATATTACTATTTGTGTGAATACCTTTGAGCATCGATCACGGGATGTTTGTTTGCTTGTGAGTCGTCATGATTGGAAGAATGTTTATCTTCTTAAAGAATCGGAGAAATGATGAAAGAGAGAAGTAATTTGTGGAGAATCATCGCAAAGGCACTGGGGGAAAAGTCTGGTAAGAATAATGAAGAGGCGGATAAAGTTGCAGTGCTTCGCCTGATTATGTTTTTGTCCATTTTTATTACGAATGCATTTATTGTGTATAATGCTCTTCGTACTCATCACTTTCCTAATTATGAAATACAGCGTTGTGTATCTGAAACCCAAGAAGAAAGGGCACTATGGAAAACAGAAGGCAGTATTTCTAAAAATTGAAGATGCAACATTTTGGGAAGAAGTTATAAGAAAGCAGGGATGTACTCAGATCGAAATCATACCAGTATTCTCGGATAATGTATAAATTAATTAGTAGATAGGTTAAACTCTTATGAATGAAGAAACTCCAAAGTATCCTAGTGCAACCGACCAGGCAAAGAATCTAACAAAGGTCACCGGAAAGATTCTGAGTCAGGTACTTGCGGGTGATAAAGTTATGGCACCCGAAGAGATTCAAAGAGCAAGAATTCAAACGTGTCATTCTTGTGATAAGTATGATAGGAACCAAAAGAGATGTTATGAGTGTGGATGTTTTGTGGAGATTAAATCCAAGTTCGCATTAGAAGGATGTCCTCTTGGTAAATGGTTAGATGTTGATGGTGAATGGTTTGAAGAAACTTATGTAGATGCAGTAAAGGATATTGTCAATTATGATGAAGATGATATTCCGACTCCTCCTGATAATCCACAGAACGGAGATGTTTATATTCACAGAGGTAAGAAGTGGAAGTTTCATAATGATCTCTGGGAATTTGTGATAGAGTAGTATAAACGGTATCAATTTATACCAAAAATTATTAAATTTAATTAAAAAAGGTATTAAAAAACATATGTTAGTGTTTTATAACATTCTGTGGAAAACGTTGTGGAAAAGGTCTATTACCTGTGGATAACTTGTTATAAACCCTTCTGGTTCTTATATTAATGCCTCTGGTTCTTGTGTTCTTTAATGCTTATTAATGCCTCTGGTTCTTGTGGACTAAGCGAGCGAAGCATAAGACGCGCAGTTTGTCAAGTCCCACCCCCGCGAAAATACTGTGAGACCCACACAAAAACTCGACGAGACTTATGAGAACACGCACAAAAACTCGACGAGACTTGACAAACATTATACAATATGTTAGAATCTCGACGAGAAACACATAAAATCTCGACGAGAATACATATATACATACAACAATCTCGACTAGATTAGCATACATTATACTTGCATCTCGTCGAGATTTGTGCTATACTATCAACGTTCATTCAATCTCGACGAGTTTTATGTACGACGACTACGATCTCGACTATACATACACAAATGATTATGCAGATCTCGACGAGTATTATGCACAAGACATAGAACTCGACGAGGATTATGCACGAGACTCACATGATCTCGAAGCACTTGCATATCGGCATTATGCATGATATACTAGACACACAACACACATCGAGACTATCATGATTGCACAGAAACGCCTTGTACGTGTAACTCTAGACATCATGTGTTATGATGATCTAGATGTAGAGAATATGAACTGGAAAGAGTTACTAGAACTCGAAGGTGACGAAGATGTCTATGCTACCACGAAAGAATTCGAACCCCTGATGTAATGTGACAGTTCTCGAAGTGGCACAAGACCCCTTGCAGAATGCTCTGTGAGGGGTTATTCTATGTTCGTGGTTGAGGAATTCTCTACATTCTCCTCCCATCCCATTAATATTATGAAACTCTTCGCCTCTAAATTCTATCAAACCTTGGTTCTAAATGTTGCTACCATCGCCGCAATCGTTGTGGGAATTGTACAGTTTGCTGTGCGTTCGTTCAATGAAAACAACGGGGCAGAAAAGACCCGTAAGGTGATGCAAACCGTGCTGCAGTTCGTTGACAAGATTGTGGAGCAATTGCAGGCACAATTGAATACCGATGTGCCAGTCGTACAAGTGGCACAGAAAACTACCAAACGCCGCTGATTGCTGATATATTACATTCATACCTGAGAAATTCACCCGATGACTCAAACCCAGTTTGATGAATTGTATACAAAACTCTATGATGCTTATGAGAGTTCAATGCTGAAAGATGAGTATGTTCGCTCTACTCTGGGTGATGCACTAGATCATATGATTCTGATGCATTCAAAGGGTCTTGTGACAGTCTGAGAACTGTCACAAGGGGGGTTGCGGTTCGCCACAATCCCTAATATATTACATTCATACCAAACAACCCAAATGACTCAATTCCAAACTATTGTGATTGGCGAAGACTCCAACGGTTTCTATAACGAACCGACTCTGCATTCTTCTCAGCGAGCAGCAGACAAGTGGGGTCGTGATATGTTAGTTGGTGCCAGCGTTTATGGTTACATTATTGTTAAGGTAGACCACGAATCCTGGGAAGTTGTTGACGAGAACGTGTATGGTTGTGAGTATAGCGTATACCACGACGGATACGGTTTCGTTAAAGTTAAGAAAGAAAAACCTGCCAAACTGGTGATGGTGTGACAGTCGCCAAACTGGCACAAACCCCCTAGACTTCCTGCCTCATCCCTGTTATTCTACATTCATCAACACAAAAACACCAAATGACCGTCACTCTGACCGCCAACTACAAAGAAGTTCTCGCTACTGATACTGTTGAGAAGATTGACGAATTGCTGGAAGATTCGTATGATTTGGATGATGCTCTGAAATTCATCGATGAGCACAATGAGGCAGACTTCGTTGCATACTATGAAGAATATTGCCGCTGTGGTGAGGCAATTGGTTATGAAGCGGTTGATGCTCTGATTGCAGAAATGGGCGACGTTTCGTATGTTGAGGAATGCGATGAGCGTTATCGTGGGCAGTTTGATTCTACTGCCGATTATGCTGAACAGTTCTACAACGATGTGTATGGTGAAGTGCCCTCTATGTTGGTTGTAGATTGGGAAGCAACCTGGGAATCTTCGCTTCGTTATGATATGACTGCCTGCGAGGTTGGTTACCGTAACGTTTACATTTTCAGCGACAACTGATATAATACAGAGAGGAAAGAGTTTGCCTCTCTTTAAGCAAAAGTTACTCCTGTGGTGATATCATAACGGACAAAGTGGGTGCGTAGGTTATAAGGAAAGGGGTGGTGCCCTTTCCTTTTTTATTATATTTTATCATTATTTTTAAGCTGCCCCGGTGGCGACCTTTGATCAGGCAGCTACCCTGCTGCCGTCTTTGCTGATTGTCCCCTTATCATAGGGCAGCCAGTGCCCCTGGAAGGCGGCATCGTGCCACTTTCCGAACTGGCACACCTTGGGTTGTGGAACCGCCCATCCCGTGCCATACTATGTTCATACCAAGCAACCCCACCAATGCGTAAGATTGAAACCCTTATGAACGCTGCTATTCTGGAAGGTCGCAACTTTACCAGTGGAAATACTACTGTCATGCATGAAGATGGCGTGGCAAATGTATTCCTTCACGGCAACAAGATTGCCGAAGTTGGTGATAATTTCGTCACTCTGTTTGACGGTGGTTGGCAATCTTCTACCACCAAATCCCGCCTGAATGCTATTCTTCAGCGACACGCAATCAAGGGCGAATGCGTATTTCAAAAGAACTTTAAATGGTTCGTTCATAAGTTCGTCGGGCAGGCAGGATCTTCCCCCGTATTTGTAGAGAAAGACTTTACTAATGGGATGATTCTGGCATAGTGTGACACTCGGGGAACTGGCACAAGGACACTCCAAAGCCCCCTGTGATGCCTTATAATACTCTCATACACACAAAGGACTGATGGACTACCAAATCACCAAAGAAATTCGCATTCACCACGAGGATGGTTGGTTCTACCAATTCACTGATGATGGTGAAGGATGTATTGAAGTTGAGTATTATGAATTGATTGGAAATGTTGAAACCAAACAAGGAAGTTCTTTTAGTATTCCAAAAAATTGTATTTCTCAATTCATTAATGTTCTGGAGCAAATGAGAAATGACTAAAACTCTACTCAAAATCATCAAGTTCTTATTCTCAAAAGAAATAGAAGTTGCTCCTGGTGTTTTTTGGTTGGGTGGAACTCTTTATGAGAACCGAAACAAACCAAAAGGACTACCACCACTCAAATTGAAGAAGAAGGACACTTGAAGAACTGGCACACGGTTCCCCCATTCCCCCCGATCCCGTGCCATACTAAAGACATGAAAAACACCCACCTCGAACACGCCGAAGATACCATCCTGACGGGAGACCTTTCCGTTCTGGATTGGTTCGTGACCCCTGGAACTTTGAGTGTCAAGATTGATGGTGCTCCTGCTATTGTGTGGGGAATTGATCCTGCAACCGGTACGTTCTTTGTAGGAACCAAGGCAGTATTTAACAAGAAAAAGATTCGTATCGCCCACAATCATGAGGAGATTGATCTCTTCTATCAGGGCAACGTGGCAGACATTCTTCATACGTGCTTTGATTATCTGCCCCGTACTGAGACAATCTATCAGGCAGACTTCATCGGTTTCGGTGGATCTGATGAATACACTTCCAACCTGATTACGTATCAGTTCCCGGAGATTGTGGAGCAAATTATCATCATCGCTCCTCACACTTGCTATTACGCTGAGAACGATCTTCGTAATGCCGTGGCATACCCTGATCGTGCAATCTGGAATGATACCGAAACGGTTAAGTTTGTCAAACCCAATGCATACATCCTGCACAATCAGGAATCCTTTGCTGATGTTGAGGACGTGTGTAAGTTCGCCCGCCAAGTTGCAACCACTGCCCGCTTTGCAACTGATAAGGAAGCGGCAAAGATTAAGCAACAAATTAATGCTCGCATTCGTGAGGGTATGAGGATTCATGAGGATGACTTTGAGTGTGATCCTAACCTGATTCGTTTGTGGTTGCTGGTTAAAACTATTAAGGAAGATTGCCTCTTCCTGTGCCGTAATGATGGTCCTGCAGCATACATCGGACAGGACAGGATTGATGCCGAAGGTTATGTCATGACCAATGAGTTTGGTATGTTCAAACTGGTGAATCGTGAGGTCTTTTCTAAAGCAAACTTTAACCAAGGTCGCTTCCAGTGTGCCGCTTGACAAGGTGGCACAGACCCCCTTCCAATGCCCCCCTGGTGCCCTATACTAAGTTCAGTTGAGAGGCACCCCCACCTGATGACTGACGCACAAACAATTCAATCCAAACTTGATGAATTGCACGAACAGTTTAACACTCTCCAATCGCAAGGTGCAACGAATAGTGAATTGAATAGTGTGCGAAGAGAGTTGAACATTTACTATGAAATGTTGAGGAAATTGGGATGACTGACGAACTCTGGTCTGAGATTCAAGATGCTCCCGGCGAAATCTTTGACATCCCGGAGATGCAAGACTCCAAAGATTTCAACCTTGATGAATACCTCAAAGGTGACTATGATTACTGAAACCCTCTACCCCGAACTTAAGGAACCCACTATGTCATTCGCTGAAATCGTCGCCCTGCTAATGTCACTTACTGATGACCAGTTGGAGATGATGGACGATGACAAGTTTGCCTCTGCCCTTATCACTCTGCACCACTGATGAAAACTATTAAAATCTTCGGCATCATTCACTACTACGTCTCCGACAAAACTTACCTGAAATGAACTTTGACCGCGATTCTCTGATTGCTGATTATGCTCAGCAGATCCTAGATTCAATGGACCTGAAATGTTTGGAATGTTTCGTTTATGATACATTGAAGGACAATCTGAGCTCCTATTCTGATGAGGAACTGATTGCTGAGGTTACAGAATACAATCCTGATTTGCTAGAGGATGTGACGGTCTGACAAGTGGCACAAGGGGGGCAGCGGATGCCCCTCCCACCCCCTATAATTAATTCATACCACGCAACCCAAGCAAATGCAAATCTCTAAAGTTTATGCCGTGATTGGTGGTTGGGATTATGAAGGCGAAAACTTTGATTCTATGCGTCTGTTTGACTGCTACTCCACTGCTGAAAAGTATCAGAATCAACTGACGAATGATGAAGGATATGATTATGCTCTGCTGAAGATTCGGGAGGTGATTCAAGAATCCCTTTTCAGCGAGCAAGTTGAAAAGAATCTAGAGGCACTTTGCCAGCGGATGGGTTGCTGAGTGCCACTTGGGGAACTGGCACAAGGTTCCCCCAGAACGGCACTTCCACCCCTTATAATTGATTCATACCAAACGAAACGCAAATGGCAACCGCAACCTACCAGACTTGCCTCACCGATGCAACCTACAACGGTTGGACAAATTATGAAACCTGGAACGTAGTCCTCTGGATTGAGAATGACGAATCCATCCAAGAATACATTCAACAAAATGATGTTTGCTGCTATGAAGAACTGCTGGAATTGTTCTATGAATTCGGCAGCAAAGAAACCCCTGACGGTGTGAAGTGGAACGACTCTAAAGTTAACCGCGCCGAAATCAACGGAGACGTTTTCGACTTCTAAAGTGTGGGTCCTGAGCATGACCTAAAACTGCTCAATCATTTCTAACATTTTTCATTCTACATTATGTCCCGCGATGTCATTCTCTCACTCCTTCGCCAAGGTTCCAATGGTGAGCAAATTCTCCAAATTCTTGATTCAATTGCTAATGGGGTTTCTGACAGTGGCGGTTCTGATTCCGCTGCTGCTCCTACTCTGAGTGAAATTCAATTCTAATAGCTAACCCCTGTGCCGGTCAAACCACTGGCACAGGGTTTCCGCTTGGGGGGTCCGGAGACCCTATACTAAGGGAACCAAAGCAAACGAACCAAATGACCCGCCTTGACGTGATCTGCCCCGCCGCCCCCTGGGAGAACACTACCACCGACGCCGACCGTGCCTGGGACCTCTGCCTGGATTTGTCTGAGGAGTACGGTTACGCTCAGGTCCGCCAGAATGGGGTGATCATCGGAGACTACACTGACGGGCGCTGACCCCCCCGACGTGCTACAATTAACCCAGTTCAACCAACCGCCTCCTATGACCGCCTCCCCCTGGAACGCTGAGAACCTTACCACCCTGACCCTGCCCGATGGCACTTGGGGCACCATCCGAACCGCCGTGCTGTGCTTTGCCGTAGATGAGCGCCTTGCCGGCAACCGTGCCGATGCCGACCATTGGATGGCAGCGTTTGAGGCATTGAAGGAAGCGATGGGGGACTGACCCCCCTGCCCCGTTACGTGCTACAATTAACCCAGTTCAACCAACCGCCTCCGATGCGCCTCTCTCCCGCTACCCGCCTCAAGGACCGCCAAACCGTGTGGGTCTCCTACCGTAACGACGGCAGCAGCTGGAATGAGAACCCCGCTATGGTTTACCCCGTGGGCATTCCCGCTACCGTATGGGCGGCACAGTTCGCTGAGGTTCATTCTGACGAAGTGCGGGGGTGACCCTTCCCCGTTCGTGCCTTACGCCAAACAATTCTCTACACTCTCAAATGAACTTCACCACCGCGACTAAACTGGAACTGGCAATCGCTGAGGCACAGGGTCTGATTAAGGTTACCCGCCTGCCTATTCGCCGCGCCCGCAAATCTGAATTGGTAATGTCACGGGTTGGCGGTGGTTCTTCACGTTGGCATAATTCAACCGGTGCTAATTCTGCACTCAAGGCAGGGCAACTTCGTCCTGATGAGATTGCACTTAAGGCGGCACTTCGCTGATAGTGAGTGTGGGGGGCAGTAGGTTACGCTTACTGCCCTTGTGCCTTCGTTCGTGATTTGGCAGTTAATTGTGGGGGGTTTGTTATGTCGGCGCGGGGCGCGGTTATAAAAACGCATAACTACCCTAACCTACAAAGTGTTACGGAAGCGATGTAAATATAACGCTCATTATAAAAATTTTTTTCGCTATATAAAAAGAAAATAAAGTCGATTTAAAAATACCGCACATGAGAAAAAAATCCGGGGAAAATATTGAGCTCGTACAGGTTGATCCAATTACTGGGGAATATTACATTACGATTCCCGAATGGATGATGAATGAACTTTCCTGGTATGAAGATACTGAGATTGAAATTAATCTTGAGGGAAGAGACATTGTATTATCCGAGCACGAAAATGAATAATAGAGTCTACCACATTTACGTAAAGAATAGATGTTTATATCATAGTCTTCCAGAAGAAAAATTTACCGAAATCTGGAAGATCGTAAATGATTTTGCAGAAATTTTAGAAGTTGTGGATGAGAAAGACATTGAATATGTTGAACTCTCAGAAGAAGAAAAATATCACAATCGCTCGTATTGACAATCACTATATAATACTGTATGATACTGAAGTAATTAATTTCTATTATGGCTAAAGGATTTACTGTTAAAGCAAAAACTCCGCCTAAGCAATCGGAAGAGGAATGGGATTATGATCTTGCCCGTGAAATGATTCGAGGCAAATCAATCGTATTCTGTCTCCCAGGAAGAGGAGTTTCATATACCTATCTTAAGAGTTTTGTTCAGTTGTGTTTTGATCTTGTACAGAACGGTGCAAGTATTCAAATTTCACAAGACTATTCATCGATGGTTAACTTTGCACGTTGTAAGTGTCTTGGTGCAAATGTTCTACGTGGCCCGGACCAAATTCCCTGGGACGGCAAACTTAAGTATGATTGGCAACTTTGGATCGATTCTGATATCGTTTTCAACACTGAGAAGTTCTATCAACTCGTTCTAATTGATCAGGACATTTCTGCAGGTTGGTATGCCACAGAAGATGGTCACACCACTTCAGTTGCACACTGGTTAGAAGAAGATGATTTCCGTAACAATGGTGGTGTAATGAATCACGAAACCGTTGATTCTATCACCAAGCGTCGTAAGCCATTCACCGTTGATTATACCGGTTTTGGATGGCTTCTGATTAAGAACGGTGTCTTTGAGCATCCCGAAATGAAGTATCCTTGGTTTGCTCCTAAGATGCAAGTCTTTGAATCTGGTGAGGTTCAAGATATGTGTGGAGAAGATGTGAGCTTCTGTTTGGATGCAAAGGAAGCAGGATTTGAAATTTGGTGCGATCCACGTATCAGAGTTGGTCACGAGAAAACAAGAATTATTTGATGACTAACAGACCAAGCACGGAAACATACAACGTCCTGTGTAAAGGTAGAAAGATTTATTCCAACCTTTCACAGGAGGAATACTTTGATGTCATTGAGGACCTGGCACAACAATATTATGAGTCAGGTTCTCCAAACCCTTCTGAAATTGAAACTGAGATTATTGGAGATTAATTTATGGCTAAAGCAAAAGGTAGTTTCACTGGTAAAACTTCTTATACTCCAGGGCCCCCTAAAAAAACTCGACAGGGAGATGGAGCAGGAACCAAATATGCCGCTTCGTCTCGCAATGGAGCTAGGAAAAAATACAGAGGACAGGGGAATAAATAAAAAAGTAATATACTAAGAGTGATATTGATCCTTGTGATTTAATATCACTTTTTTTATGTAAACAAAGGGATAGCAACCCCTTTAAAAGTTCTGTTTTACTTTTTACAGAAAACAGATGGCTACTCAACCAAATCCAGATAGAGACACCAATTATATGCTCGATAATTGGGGGACAAACAAACTAATTACAGACTATACAATCACTGACAATAAAGTTCATATGCGTGAAATTATGCACGATGAGAACATTCAAAGACATAATTTAATGGAGCAAAATGAAATTCACAAAAAAATTCGTAATGATTTAGACTATGATGACTGGGAATATGGTACTGAACCAACATATGGTAGTTCTTGGAAGTAGCGAATATAAATAAAAAAAGAAATTTATCCCAAAAATGGCAGTTCAAAGGATATCCAGATCATTTAAAGATATTAGTTTATCCTTTGAACCCCATCCAGTTACAAAGGATCTTCCAATTTTAAAAAATGAGAACGCGATTCGTCGCGCAGTTCGTAATTTGGTTGAAACTAGTAAAACCGAAAGGTTTTTTAATTCTGATTTGGGAACCAATGTATATAATTCTCTTTTTGAATTTGTCGATGTTGCCACGGCATCGGCAATTCAATTTGAAATCGAATCGACTCTTGCAAAATATGAAGAAAGAGTTGAAAATTTGCAAATATTTGTTATTCCTAAACCCAACTCTAATGAATTTGATGTAACTGTATCATTTAATATTGTGGGGCAAGATGTTCCAACTCAAGAATTTTCCTTCCTATTAGAGGCAACAAGATAATCATATGCCTTTTACTAAGTTTACAAATCTGGATTTTGACCAGATTAAAACATCAATTAAGGACTACCTAAGATCTAATTCAAATTTCACAGATTTTGATTTTGAAGGGTCTAATTTTTCTATACTTATCGATACTTTAGCGTATAATACTTATATTACGGCATTTAATTCTAATATGATTGTGAATGAATCCTTTTTGGATTCCGCAACAATTAGGGAAAATGTCGTATCTCTTGCTAGAAACATCGGATATGTTCCTAGGTCTAGATCATCCGCAAAAGCAGTAATAAGTTTGTCTCTTGATTTTGGAAATTCTGTTTTAACACCACTTCCATATCCAACCGTAACACTAGATCCTGGGTTAATTTGTGTTGGATCAGAAAGACGTTCATCATACATATTTTCTATCCCAGAATCAATTACAACAACCGTAGAGTCGGTTAATGGTAGATGGACTGCACAATTTGATGAAATTGAAGTCTATCAAGGAACATTTTTAACAAAACAATTTGTAGTAGATGGATCACTGGATCAAAGATTCATTTTAGATAACTCATTTATTGATACTGCAACGTTAGTTGTAAAGATCAAAGAGCAATTTGATACTGGAGTCGGAAGAGAATATTTAAAAATCGATAATATATTAAACATTACTAAAGATTCTGAGGTATATCTACTCCAAGAAGTTCAAGATGAAAAATATGAACTTTTATTTGGCGATGGAATCTTTGGTAAAAAGTTACAGAACGGATCTGTTATTACCGCAACATATATCATTACTGATGGTAAAGAAGGTAATGGTCCATCATCATTTGAATATAGTGGTAATGTAAAAAATCCAAATGGAGCTAGTATAATCCCAGAATCAGTATCACTTACAACAACATCGTCCGCAAGATATGGTGCTGATATAGAAGCTATTGATTCAATTAAATATTTTGCTCCAAGATTGTATTCTTCACAATACAGAGCGGTTACATCGAGGGATTACGAATCAATAATACAACAAATTTATCCAAATACTGAATCCGTTGCGGTTATTGGGGGAGAAGAATTAGATCCACCCCAGTTTGGTAATGTTATGATTGTAATCAAACCAAAAAATGCAACTTTTATATCAGAGTTTGATAAAAATACTATTCTACAAAAACTAAAACAATACTCTCTGAGTGGAATCAATCAAAAAATTATTGATCCTAAGATTCTTTATGTTGAAATTAATTCATCTATTTACTACAACTCGTCTCAAGTAGAAAATATAAATGATTTAAGAACCAAAGTTATATCAACTTTGAATGAGTACGGCACATCATTGGATATTAATAAATTTGGTGGAAGATTTAAGTATAGTAAATTAAATCAAGTTATCGATAATGTTGATGGTGCAATAACATCAAACATTACTAAAGTGATTATGCGAAGAGATCTTAATGCATTATTAAATCAATTTACTCAATATGAACTATGTTTTGGAAATCAATTCCACATTAATGAAATTGGATATAATATTAAAAGTAGTGGATTCAAAATTCCTGGGGAATCTGAATTTGTTTATTTGACAGATATTCCAAATAAAAATTCAGATGGAGCTCTTGATGGTAGTGGTAAGGGAATTTTGTCTGTAGTAAAGGAGATTAAAGAGACTAATGAATCTAGAGTGATTGTCAATTCTGCAGGAACTGTAGATTATACTACTGGAGAAATATTTTTATCAACAATTAATATAACTGAATCTGCTTTTGGTAATAATATTATTGAGATACAAGCTATTCCAGAATCTAATGATGTTATAGGACTAAAGGATCTTTATCTATATTTTGATGTTTCCAAGAGTAAGATAAATATGGTTAAGGATACTATTACTTCTGGAGAAAAAATTTCCGGAGTTGGGTTTAAGGTTACTTCAAGCTATTCAAACGGAGAACTAAAGAGGGTATAATATGATAGCAACTGGGTTTGAAACTAGAATTAAAGTACAAGAAATTGTAGAGAATCAACTTCCATCATTTGTTGTTTCAGAAAGTCCAAAATCTGTAGATTTTTTAACTCAATATTATATTTCACAAGAGTATCAAGGTGGTCCTACTGATATTGCAGAAAATCTTGACCAATACATAAAACTTGATAACTTAACTCCAGAGGTTCTCTCCGGACTTACTTCTACAACTTCATTAGTTAATTCAACTACAACAACTATTAATGTCGGTTCAACCAAAGGGTATCCCCAACAATATGGATTATTTAAAATTAATGATGAAATAATTACATATACGGGAATAACAACCAATTCATTTACTGGTTGTATACGTGGATTTAGTGGTGTGACTGAGTATGATAAGTATGGAGAACTTGTTTTTACTTCTAGTCAAAGTGCAACCCACCAATCCGCTTCTAGTGTTAAAAACCTAAGTACCTTATTCTTAAAAGAGTTTTATAAAAAAATTAAGTTTTTATTGACTCCTGGATTAGAAAATCTCAATTTTGTTCCCGAACTTAACGTAAATAATTTCATTAAGCAGGCAAAAAACTTTTATCAGGCAAAGGGAACCGAAGAATCTTTTAGAATTCTTTTTAATGTACTATACGATGTTAATCCCAAAGTCATTGACCTAGAAAAATTTATCATAAAACCATCTTCTGCTGAATTTGAAAGAAGGGAAATAATTGTTATAGATGTAATAAGTGGTAATCCTGATAATTTAGTTGGTCAAATTATATTTAAAGAATCAGATTCAAATACTAAGGCATCTGTTTCTGAAGTAGAAATTATCCGAGAGGGGCAAAAACAATACTTTAAATTATCCTTATTTGTTGGATATACTGATGAAACTGATATTAGGGGTAACTTTATAGTAACTCCAGTTAATAGAGTAGTAGAAAACGTTTCAATTGGTGCATCAATAATCACAGTAGATTCTACTATTGGATTTCCAAAAACTGGAACTCTAATGTGTTTGGGTAATACAATTACTTATACTGAAAAAACAATTAATCAATTTTTTGGGTGTGTAGGAATTACTAGTGCAATTAGTCCTAAATCGGAAATTAGGACAAATGATTTGTATTATGGGTATGAAGATGGAGATATTGATAAAAAGGTAGTATTTAGAATTACTGGGGTTCTTTCCGAATATGTTACAATTGAAGATACTTCTCTCGCAACCGAAGGTGAAAAAATTTATGTAAGTAATCTTGGAGAAATAATTCAAAATCCTACTGAAAATAAAAATTTTAAACAAGTTTTTGCAAATTCTTGGGTCTATAATACCTCTGTTAGATATAAAGTTGAAACTATCAATGGATCTCAATTTAAACTTTATAGTAGTACTGATAAATCTAGTTTAAATATTGATGATAAGGTTGACATTTTAAACCGAGGAACTGAAGTTGTTGCGTATTCAAATGCAACTGTTACTGGAATATCTTCAGCAATTTACGTATCCCTTAGTGCTCCTGGATTTACTCCAAGTACCGTTTCTTACGATATCCGAAGAAAATTAAAAAAGGCTAATAGTTTAACTGACCCAGATTTATTTGGTAAAAAGTTTGGAAATAACTCATTATTAGCAGATACTTTAAACGTATATAATGAAAATAATGAATATTTTTACGTTGCATCAAATTCTTTACCATCATACCCATTAACAGTATCATTTGCTTCAACAAGTATTCATTCAGCATCAGTATCATCATCATCTATCCAAGTATTAGATCCAGAAACTAACAAATATACTGTTTTATCTTTTGGGCAAAATGTGCCATTTATAACTGGGGATACAATATACTATTCTCCGGAATATGATAATATTTCTGGAGTTGATACTGGGGTATATCACGTTGAAGTTTTAGCACAAAAAAATAAAATTAAATTATATCAATCTAAGGCATTCATTGCCACGGGTGAATGTGTGCAGTTTGAAGATCCGGATGGTATAAACGGAAAACATACTTTTACTCTTTTTTCTCAGAAGAATAAATTTCTTGGTCCACAAAAATTACTCAAAAAATTTCCAAATACTAGTAATTTAACTCCAACTACTGAAGTTGAAACTTTAGGAAATAGATCAACAGGAATTTTATGTAATGGTGTAGAAATTGTCAATTACAAATCTGATGATAAAGTATATTATGGACCACTTAAAGAAATTAAAGTTTTTAATGGTGGATTTGGATATGATCTTGTAAACCCACCAGTACTATCAATTTCTAACCCATCTGTTGGATCAACTGCATATGCTGAACCAATTTTAAAAGGAAAATTAGAAGAAATTATTGTTGAACCCCAAGAATTTGATATTGGTGAAGTTTTATCTGTAGACATTACTGGAGGAAATGGTAAGGGACTACTATTAGAACCTGTTATAGTAAAGGAGTTCAGGCAAGTATTTTTTGATGCTAGAGAAGTATTTTATGGTGGAGGAATTGATACTATTGACGATACAATTACTTTCCAAACTAATCATAATTTTAGAGATGGTGAAACTATTGTATATAATAACAATTCAAATCTATCCATTGGTATTGGTAAGTACCAAGGATCAAATTTAAATACTTTGGGTATTTTGCAATCAAATGGATTGTATTATGCAAAAGTACTGAACAATAAAACTATTAAAATATACGAAGATTATGAAGATTATATCTCTGGAATTAACACTGTAGGATTTACCACGTCCAATACTAAAGGAACTCATAAATTTGTAACGTACACAGGAAAAAATAAACTTACAAAAATTAATATAATTAATTCTGGGTCAGATTTTGAGTATAAAAATCTTCCCGTCAAGTCAGAGAATATTAGTAAAGAATTTTCATATATTAAATTCAAAAATCATGGATTTAAAAGTGGAGAAATTGTTCAATATTCTTGTTCGGGACAAGCAATTTCTGGATTATCAACATCAAATCAATACTATATTCTATCAATTGACAATGATAGATTTAGGTTATGTGATGCTGGAATTGGCGCTACATCAGTTGAAAACTATAATCGAAAAAATTATAGTAAGTTTCAGTCAACTGGAACTGGGTATCATTCATTTAGATACCCAAAAATTGAATTAAATGTTAGAATTTCTAATCCTGTAGGCGTGATAACAGCGACACCGTATGTTAGAGGTTCTTTAGTTGGGACATATCTTTATGATGGTGGTAGTGGATATGGGTCAAATATTTTAAATTTACATAAAAAACCATCAGTTAAAATTAAAAATGGTAAAAATGCTTTAGTAACTCCAATTATATCAAATGGTTCTATAGTTGGAGCATCTGTACAAAGTAGAGGAACTGAATATTATAGTGTTCCTGATATTATTGTAGAGGGAGATGGTGTAGGGGCGAAATTAAAAGCAGTAATTATTGACAACCGTCTAACTAAGGTAATTATCATTCAGGGTGGCAGTGGATATTCAAGCGCATCTACAAGCATTAAGGTTAAATCAGCAGGATACGGTGTATTTTTAGAATGTGCGGTAAGAGATTTAAAAATTAATAATTACAAAAAATTTGGACAAGAAATTCTAATTAATAGGGAAGAATATACAGAATATGGATATGTTGGATATTCTACAAATATTGGAAAGATTGTATTTGGAGATCAAAGAAATAGCAATCCATCAAATCCATATCATTCTCCGATTATTGGGTGGTCATATGATGGATGTCCAATTTATGGTCCATATGGATATTCTGATCCAGAAAATAATAGTTCTGCCGTTAAAATATTAGAAACTGGATATACACTAGATTCTTCTTTGGTAGTAAATAGGCCCAGTGGATTTGAAAATGGAATGTTTGTTGAGGACTACAAGTTTACTGATTCTGGGGATTTGGATGAAAATAATGGAAGATTTTGTAAAACTCCAGAATTCCCAAATGGAACTTATGCATATTTTGCGGGAATCACTACATCATCATCAGAATTATATGAACCCAAATTCCCATACTTTATTGGTAACAAATATAACTACGTTCCATTAGTAGAAAATATCGATTCTAATATTGACCAATCATTTGATTTTAATAACTCCACATTAATTAGAAATACTCTACCATATAAAGTAAATGATGCTTATTCGGGGAGTGATTTTATTATTGAACCCAATGAAATTTCCAATCAAATCTCGGTGGTTGAATATACATCAAAAGGTTCAGTAGATTCTTTTGATATTATTCAACCAGGACAAGGATATAGAATTAATGATCTACTGGAATTTGATAATACTGGAACCAATGGTGGCGGTTTAAGTGCTTATGTCTCAAAAATTGAAGGCAAATCAATTAATAAAATTGATACAACAGTAGAGTATTTTCCGGATACAATTTTTACTTGGAAAAACGATAGTACAATTATCGTAAAAACAAATAAAATTCATGGATTAATTGATAATGATAATGTAAGAATTACTGGAATAAACTCAGAATCACTAAGTACTCTGATTGGTGGAGAACACAACATATCTGTGGAAGAAACCTCTGTAACTCTTCTTTCCAATGTTCCAATAAATCCAATATTATTGGATAATAATTCAATAGACATATATGTTTCTAGTGTACCAACTACAATATCTGTTGGGGATAGTGTTGGGATCGGCACCGTAACTGAGGTAGTATCAGTTCTTAATGTTTTTAGAGAAAATAATGTTATTCGAGTAAATAGGGGAAGTGTAACCGGAACTGCTCATAGTATTGGTGATCCTGTAGTATTATTACCATCCACGTTTGAAATTAGAAAATCTCTAGACAAATTTGATTCAAGATTTAATGATATTGTATATTTCAATCCAGTAGAATCAATTGGAGTTGGAACTACTCCAGGAATTGCTGGGACTAGAACATTTGGAATTGGTCAATATATTAAAAATATTTCTGTACCAACTCAAAGTATATACTTACCAAATCACCCATTTGAAAACGCACAAAAAGTAATTTTAAGGAAACCCTCTGAAGGAACTCAAATACTAGTAGCAGATTCTCCGAATAGTGGAAGTTTTATTTTACCTAGAAGTGGGAATTCGGAATTTGTATATATTATTAAAAAATCAAAGGATTATATTGGAATTACAACTTCGGTAGGTCTAACTACAAATACTAGTGGTTTATTTTTTATATCTAACGCAGAAAATAATTATGAATATTCTATAGAATCAGATTTTCAACAAGTTAAAGGTGATATTGAGAAAATAACAGCAAAAATTACTTTAGATGAAGAACATACTTTGGTATCTGGTGACGTAATTGATTTGGAAGTAAAATCAAACCAAAGTGTTGGCATTGGTACTTCAACATTTATAAACTTAAAATATAATTCATCTTATGACAGAATTATTGTAAATCCTACTCAATTTTTACCTTCTTCTGTAGATATAGCAGAAGATCTTATTAATGTACCAAACCATAAGTTTAATACTGGTGATAAGGTATTTTATTCATCTACTGGGGCAACAATATCTGGGTTAAGTACTGGTGACTACTATGTTTTTAAATTAAATAATAATAAGATTCAATTAGCAGAAACTTATAGCGATCTGTATAAATCTCCACCACAAATTATTTCTTTTAATTCTGTAGGTGGAACTAACCATACACTTGGGTTTATTAATCCCAAAATTGAAGTTATAAGAAATAATGATTTGGTATTTTCATTATCTGATCCATCATTAATTAATTATAAATTAAAATTATATAATGATAAGTCATTTACTGAAGAATTTGTTTCTGATTCTTCAGGAACAGTATTTAATATTGTAAATGTTGGTACGGTAGGAATTAGTTCAGATGCCTCATTAACACTAAGATATTCAGAATATCTACCAAAATCTTTATCTTATACGTTACAAAAAGATGGAGAAGTTATATTGCCTGATGAAGATGTTGCAAACTACTCACAAATATCTCTTAAAAGTAGTGTATATAATGGAAAATACACCATTTTTGGGATTACTAATACCTCATTTAATGTAACATTAAAAAATTATCCAGAAGTACTTACATATACCAAAGATAATACTGATTTATTAAAATATACTACGAAATCTACTAGTGATGTTGGTGGTGTAAATAAGATTAGAATTAATTTTGCTGGAGCAAACTATAAAAAATTACCATCTTTCGTCAAGATTAATTCGGAAGCGGGCATCAATGCATTTATTTTACCAAAATCCAATACTATAGGTAAAATTGCTAATGTAAAGATATTGTCTCCCGGATTTGAATATTCTTCCGATAATACTCTAAGACCAGAATCCTATATTTCACCAATTTTAAGAATTACTAATTCTGATACCATTGATAGGATAGAGGTTATTGATGGTGGCAAATCTTACGTTTCTGCACCAAAACTAATACTTTTCAATCCAGTTTCTAAAAAAGTTGTAAATAATGCAACTTTTGAAGCCAAAATGGGTAGTGGGTCTATTAAATCTGTAGAAATAGTAGAAAATCCGAAAGGATTAGAACCGATTGATCATAATTTACTTGCAACAAATAATAGTAATGGCATCGTAATAAATGAAGTTTATTCATCACCTGCCGGTATAATTACTTGCTATTTAAGCACCCCGATTTTGGGATTTGATTTGGCACCATTTGGTGTTGGAGATAAAATTTTTGTTGAAGGTATTGAAAAAATAACAAACGGTAGTGGATTCAATTCTGAGGATTATGACTACAATTTCTTTACTATTACTAAGTATGTAAACACAAATCCTGTTCAATTAGAATATTCTGTATCGGGACTAACAACGAATGCTGGTATTGCCAAAACATTCCAAGATGCATATCCAATAGTAATTAATTATAACAATTATCCAAAATTTAAAGTTGTAAGAAAAAATTCTACGTTTTTCAATCAAGAAAAACTTGCAATTTTAGAGGGATCCGATTATGTTTTGAAGGAATTATTTATTTCAGAATCCTCAGAAGACTATATTAAAGTCTATGGGGCGTATAGATTGAAAGTTGGCGACACTATCAGGGGTAAAAATAGTGGGGTTATAGCAACTATTAATCAAATTCAAGAAAGTTATGGTATTTTTAAAATAGGTTACTCACTACATAAAAATTATGGGTGGGGAAATAATATAGGATTTACCAATGAAGATCTGCAGGTTATCCCAAATAATGATTATTATCAAAATCTTTCTTACACTATCAAGAGTCCACTAGAGTATGATGAATTAATTAATCCAGTTAATAGTCTTTTACACACAAGCGGACTTAAGAATTTTGCAGATACTCAGATAGAAAAAAATGCACAAACAAATCAACCATTAACAACATCTATTGAGTCTATTAATACTATTGATGTCACTAATGAAGTTAGAGTTGATACTATATTTGATTTTGATCTAACCAAAGACATATATGCAACAGAAGATAGATCAAAATTTATTAGATTTAATGCAAAAAGATTGACAGACTACATTGAGTGTAGAAGTAATAGGGTTCTTTCAGTTGATGATATAAGCGGAGCGTTTAGAAATAGAGAAAATGTATCTCAAACTAATTCAATAATACTCACGTATATTGAGGCACAGAGATATTCCAATTTATTAGTTATAGTTAAAGATGCTGCCACACAGGGTACTAAAGTTTTTGAAGTAGTTTTATTGAATAACGCAAATGACCTTTATATTTTAGAAAAAACAAATCTATCAAATACTGAGGTGGACTTAGGATATATTAGTGCGGAGTTAGTTAATGGTTTAGTACTCATATACTTTAACCCAACAGATCCATTTAATATTGATTATGATATCAAAATTTTAAGAAATAGATTTAATACTTTGCTTGGTGGATATGGTGATTATGGTATTGGATTCATAGATTTAATTGGTAGTAATTCTGTTATTGGGTCTGGATCAACCGCAATAATAGCGCAAAATTATTCATCAATGTACGTAGTTACTCAAGTTATTGATAATTCAACTTTGAAAATGAACTATTTTGAGACATATTTGAATTATGATGGTACTAACACTTATACTACCGAAGTATGCTTTGATACGGAAACTTCAGAGTTTTCTTCTGGCAATTATATCGGAACATTTAGTTCTGGAATTTCTACTAGTGGATTAGTTTTTCTTAATTTTACCAATAAAATATCAAACCCAGTTACAATTAGATCCCAAGTTGTTGGATTTGGATCAACATCTTTGGGAATAGGGACATTTAGATTTTTATCTCAAGGTCAAGATGCTGGATCAGAAAAAACATCAAAACTTGAGTCAAATTTAAGTGCAATAAGCGGAATTTCGACTATTTTATCCTTCAATTGCTTTGAAATCAATGTATCCAAATCATATATTAGGGTTGGAGTGGGATCAACTAGTGCATTGCACCAGTTGTTAATACTACAAGATACTAGTAATGTATATACAACTCAATATCCATTTTTATCAATAGGAAGTCAAACTGGAATTGGAACGTTTGGTGGTGAAATTGATGGTTCGGATAATGTAATTATTAAATTTTATCCAGATGCTGAATACGACTCAAATGAAATAAAAATAGAAAGTTTTAGTGAATTATTCTATACTGATATAGATTATTTAAATATTCCAGAAACTTTAACATACGGTACAGCAAATCTAGATTATTCTATTTCAGAGTATAATGCACTATCTGGAAATAGACTGGGTAGAGATAATTTTGAAATGCGCTATAATACAATTCCCATTTTCACCAAAACTTTTAATCCACAAAATTCAAGTATTTTAAATCCATCCACAGGAATATTTAATATACAAAATCATTTTTTCAGTGATCTTGAAGAATTAATTTACATCCCACAATCTACATTTAGGGGGATTGATCCATTACCATTGGAAATTTCTCCAATGATGGATTACACAGGAATAGTTACTACTATTTTACCACCAACTGTCTATGTAAAGAGATTGAACAAAGACCAATTCAAACTCACTACGAGAAAAGAATTGAATACTACAGTAGTATTCACCGGGTTGGGCAGTGGAAACGCCCATAGATTGGAAATGGCAAAGAAAGCAGAAAAGACTATTATTACATTAAATGGAGTTATTCAATCACCACTATCAAATACTAATATTAAACATGAATTATCTAATAATGGTGGTGGAATTGATGATGAAAGTCCATTTATCACATTAAGTGGAATAGGATCAATTGCCCCAAAAGATGTTTTACAAATCAATCAAGAATATGTAACTGTAATTAATGTTGGATTGGGAACCACTAATATTGGTCCAATTACAAATATTGGGGATTTTCCAATTGTTGAAGTTAAAAGAGGAACTTTTGGATCAATATCAACAAACCATGCAGATTCTACTGAAGTAGAAGTTTTAACTGGTGGGTATGATATTGTTGGTAATAGAATATATTTTGTTGATGAACCTAAAGGATCTGGAATTGGAGTAACTATTGACATAGACACAAATTTATTAAAACCAGTTTCTTCTTTTGGTGGAAGGGTTTACCTTAGAAGTGATTATACGAACAATAAAGTATACGATGACATTTCAAAACAATTCACTGGAATCGGACAAAGTTTCACTTTAACTGCAAATGGAATTAATACCTCAGGAATTGAGCCAGGAAGTGGAATTTTAGTTATAAATGGTATATTCCAAACACCGACAACAGATAATAATGTTGGCAATAATTATATTTTTGAAGAATCTGCAGGGATTTCTAGTGTAACATTTACTGGAATTTCATCCGACAATGGTTTTATTATAACTACAGAAAAAGATATAAATCAAAATCAACTACCAAGAGGTGGTCTAATTGTTTCTTTAGGTTCAACTCCAGGATTAGGATATGCACCCCTTGTAGGAGCGTCTGTAACAGCAGTTATTGGTGCTGGTGGTAGTGTTGTTTCTGTTGGATTAGGAATCACCGATAATTTAGGTTCTGCATATCGTGGGGTTGTATCTATCGGAGTAACTGACCCAAATCATACAGGAACTGCCGCAAGTATAACCGCAATCGCAGGAATTGGTGGCACACTGTCATTTACTATTCATAATGGTGGTAGTGGATACACTAATACGATAAGAATTCTTACTCCTGAACCTAATTATGAAAACTTACCTGTAATAGGTGCATACAGGGCGGGAATTGGATCAACTACGGATACGGGAATTGGTCTTCTGTTAACATTGGATGTTGAACCAGCAAATAATGGTGCATCATCTCTTCACGAAGTTTCTGCCTTCAAAATTTCTAGATCAGGATATTCATTCCAAATTGGGGATGTTATTAGAGTTGTGGGACTTGTTACGGATAAGAGTTTAAATTCTCCAATTAGTAACTTTGAACTTACTGTACTATCAACATTTACAGATACGTGTGCCGCTTGGCAATTTGGAGAATTAGACTTTATTGATCCCATCAAAGATTTGCAAAATGGTATTAGGGTTAGGTTCCCATTAGTTTATAATGGAGAATTATTGAGTTTTGAGAAAAATCTTAACGACGAAGATTCTCAATTAATTGATCTTAATAGTGTGTTGCTAATATTTGTAAATGGAGTTATTCAAGAACCTATAAAAAATTATAAATTTGAGGGAGGAACTAGTGTAATATTTGTAGATCCACCCAAAAAAGAAGATAATGTTTCGATATTCTTCTATAGAGGTAGTAGAGACATTGATAGTGTTCTTATTAATGTTCTTGAGACAATTAAAGAAGGCGATACTGTTCAGGTATATAAAAATAATTATATTCCAGAAACAATTACACAAGATCAGAGAAAAGTCTCAACAATATTCTCATCGGATATTATAGAAACTGGATTATATATTGACCAAGGAATTGATGAAGTTAATTCAAAACCTCTTGCTTGGTCAAAACAAAAATCCGATTTGAATATTGGGGGCGTTAATATTTACAAATCTAGAGACACCATCGAACCGTTAGTATTCCCTTCCGCAAAGGTTATAAAATCAGTCGGAAAAGATGATATTCAATTATTCGTAGATAATATAAAATTCTTCAATTATGAAGAAGATGAATCTGATATTGTCATTTCTAAGTTTGATGCACTTATTGTCCAAAATACAAATCCAGTTGCGGCTGCGATCACTGCTATTGTTTCTACATCTGGAACTATTCAACAATTGATAATTAATGATGGTGGAAATGGATACACTGGAGTTTCTACAGAAATTTACATATCGTCACCAACAAATATAATGATATCCAACCAATATGGAAATTTGGGGATAGGATCTACTGCAATTGCTATTGCAAGCATTTCCAATGGAAAAATTTCATATCCAATTACTATAGTAAATTCGGGAATTGGTTACACAAATACAAATCCACCAACTGTTATATCACCAATACCAAAAACAAACATAGAAAAAATAAGAAATATTCCAAGATTCCAGGGAACAACTGGAATAATCACTGGAATAACAACAACAACTGGAACAAATGGAAATCCACTTGCACTAAAGTTCTTTACTAGAGCATTTTCATATCAGGGATTAAATGTCACATACCCAATATGTGTCTATGATACTTACGTTGGAAATGGTGTAGTTTCAATTAATACAGCAACTTCCGATGTAATTGGATATGGATCTACTTTCCTGGATAATATCTATTATTTAAATTCTTTAAGTGTTAATGGCGAATATGGTGAATTTATTGTAAATATTCACCCATCAACTCTTACTACCGGACTTTCTACATCCGGTTCTGTAGATAATCCTTGTGGAAGATTTTCTTGGGGAAGAATTTTTGATTTTGATAGATCTGTATTAGGAAATAGATTTGAAGTTAATTTAAAAGGATATTCGGTCGATGTTGGTCTATCGACATTCCCAGATATTCAGAGGAGAGGATTTGGATTAAGAAGCACTGGAGCTCTTAGAAAAGATTTAGGTTAATAAATGGTATAAATAGTGAAAAAACCTATGTAATATGACAGCAATTATAACTGATCAATTTAGATTAGAGAATGCAAATAACTTTATTAAGTCTATTGAAGATCCTTCAAATTCTTATTACATATTTGTAGGTCTATCTAATCCAGAAACAGTAGGTTTTGGTAGAACAAATAATTGGAACACCAATACACCAAATCCCGTCGATAATTTGGAGTATCAACAACATACTCGTGATACAATTTTATTTGGGAAAAGAGTCAATAGTGCAAATGCGCGAAGAGTTATACGAAGAATTGATTGGGTAAGAGGTACAAGATATGAAATGTATAGGCATGACTATTCATTAAATAACCTTTCACCAATAACCCAATCTTCCAGATTATATGATGCAAATTACTATGTGATTAATAGTAACTATAGTGTTTATATTTGTATAGATAATGGATCTTCGGGAATAAACACAGTAGGAAATACATCATTAGATGAGCCACAATTTACTGATGTTGATCCATCTAAAGCTGGTGTAAGTGAAGATGGGTATATATGGAAATATTTATTTACCGTATCGCCATCAGACATTATAAAATTTGATTCTACCGAATATATCTCACTTCCATATAATTGGGAAAATTCCGTAGATTCTCAAGTTGAATCTGTCAGGGAAAACGGAGATTCATCTGTAAATCTCAATCAAATAAAAAAAATATATATTCAAAATGGTGGTAGTGGGTACACGCCAGGAACTCATGAATTAAATATTCTCGGAGACGGAACAGGTGGAAAGGTAGTTGTTGAAGTTGATGACGAAACTACTACTATTATTAGTGCTACTGTTTCATCTGGAGGAAAAGACTATTCATATGCGATAGTAGATCTTGGTCCAATTAATGCAACAACTCTTGGAACTCCCGCAAAATTAATTCCAATAATCCCACCATCAAAGGGGCATGGATATGATCCATATAAAGAACTAGGATCTGATAGAGTCTTATTATATACTAGATTTGATGATTCTACAAGAGATTTTCCTACAGATACAAAATTTTCTCAAATTGGAGTCATAAAAAATCCAATAACAATCGGTTCAACCAGTGTATATACTGGTGGAGAATTCTCATCTCTTTATGGGATTAGATTCAGTTCAGTCTCTGGGGTTACAAATTTAAGCATTGGGGATGAAATAATACAATCCGTTGGATCTGGTCAAGCAAGGGCATATGTTGCTTCATATGATGTTGAGACTAAGGTTTTAAAATATTATAAAGACCGGTCTTTGTATTTAAATTCCAGCACTCAAGATCAAACCGACTATGTCGGAGTTAGTACCAATTCTTTGGTTTTAGATTTCCAATCATCAGCATCTCCAGTTACATCAGCAAGTGGATTTAATGGTACTATTTCCGGATACACAGGTATTACAACAACAATTGGATCTAAACTAATAAATCTTGGTACTCAATTTACAAATGGATTAGCAAATCCGGAGATAAATAAAACAAGTGGAGAGTTACTTTATTTGGACAATCGCCCACTAATATCAAGAAACTCTAGACAAAAAGAAGATATCAAAATTATTCTGGAATTTTAAACAATGCCACAAAAAACCAATCTTAATATAGGACCATATTATGATGATTTTGATAAAGATGATAACTACTACAGAGTTTTATTTAAACCTGGAGTTCCAATTCAAGCTAGAGAATTAACTTCTCTACAATCATCATTACAACATCAAATAGAATCTTTTGGAAGCCATCTTTTTAAAGAAGGTTCAATGGTTATTCCAGGAAATATTAATTATGATTCTGATTATTTTGCAGTAAAAATTACTCCGGAGCATCTCGGCATTGATGTATCCGTATACTTAGAATCTTTAATTGGGAAAAAAATTAGAGGGCAGCAATCAAATATTACAGCAGTAGTTGATAGTTATTTACTACCTTCAGAAAATGATGAAGTAACTGATACAACATTATTTGTTAAGTATTTAAATTCTGGCGATGATAATAATGTATCCCCATTCACTGATGGTGAAAATTTAGTGGCGGAGGAGCAAATAATATATGGAAATACTGGAATTAATGCTCAAGAAACTTTTGCAACCTTAATTGATTCAAATTCTACAGCTATTGGATCAGCTGTTGGCATTGCAAGTGGTGTATATTTTATCAGAGGTTCTTTTGTAGACGTAACCTCTGATAAATTGGTTTTAGAACCTTATTCAAATTTCCCCTCATATAGGGTTGGTCTAACTGTTATAGAAGATATTGTTAGTGCAAAAGAAGATCCTGCATTATATGATAATGCAAAAGGGTTTTCAAACTACGCAGCTCCAGGTTCTGATAGATTAAAGATATCTACATTTTTGTCGAAAAAACCATTAACTGATTATGATGATAAGAGTTTTATTGAACTAATCAGAATTGATAATGGAGAACTAAAAAAATTACAAAATAAAACTGAATATTCTACAATTAGAGATTATTTTGCCAAAAGAACCTATGAAGAATCTGGAGATTATTCAATAGACAAATTTAAGGTAGAATTGGCAAATTCTTTAAATGATGGAATATCTAATAGTGGGGTATATACACAAAATCAAACCACCGCATCAGGAAATATTCCATCAGATAACTTAGCATGTGTTAAAGTTTCTCCAGGAAAAGCTTATGTTCGTGGATATGATGTTGAGTTAATAGGAACTACCATTGTAGATATACAAAAACCCAGATCTACAGAAAATATCTCAGGAACTCTTGTCCCATACAATTTCAATAATTCGTTAAAAATTAATAACGTTAACGGGACACCATTAATCAAGTCAGATAATGAAAATAATATAGTTTTACTTTTTAATAGAAGAAAATCTTCAAATTCAACTAGCCCAGGATCTCAGTATGAGATTGGAAGGGCAAGAGTATATTCTTGTAATTTATCAAATTCTCCATATTCTTCAAATGCAACAGAATGGGATTTACACTTACTTGATATACAGACATACACAAAAATAACTTTAAACGAGGCAATCAGTCCTTCAGATTGTCCCGAAACAACTTACATAAAAGGATTGAGTAGTGGAGCTTCTGGGTATGTTTTACAGCAACCTACATTAGGTAGTAAAATTTTAACATTAATTCAAACATCGGGAACTTTTATTGACGGTGAGCAAATTTCAGTCAATGGTTCAAAAAGTATTATTAGGTCTCTAGATTCAATTAAAGCATATAGTCTTAGTGATATAAAATCAGTTTTTCAAAATTCATCTGCTCTAGGTTTTGTATCAAATTTCACAGCCGACACAGTTTTGGATAAAAGTATTGCATCCAACTTTAGATTGCCAGATACAATTACAATATCAGATACTGGAAATGTGACCACTGCAGGCGGAAATTTTGCGGGTATTAAATCTGATACGATAATTAGATATCAAATTCCTGGTTCAACTTTAGAAACTTATAATATTGTATCTTCAGTATCATCAGATAACTTATCAATGACTGTTGGAATTGTACCAAATGTAGTTGGAGTTTGTACAGGAGGTTTGCCAACACAAACAGTAACCACAACATTTTCTATTGGAAATCCAAAAGTTATTGCCAATAATTCAACACTATATTTTGAATTACCCGATAAGAATGTTTCTTCTACAGATTTAAATAATTCTACCATATCAATTAAGACACAGATAAAAAATTTATCGACTGATGTAGATGGAATTTTATCATCATCGGTATCGAATGCAGGAGTTACCAGTTCATTCTTCCAACCATTTGACACTCAAAGGTATACTATTATATACTCAGATGGTTCTATCGAAGATTTAACCGGAGACCAAGTTGTAATAAGTAATAATTCATCAAATATAACAATTAATGGATTAAAACCCTCACAATCAGCAAATGTAACTTTAAATGTTTCATTAATTAAAATTGATGTTCAAAGTAAAATTAAACAGTATGTTAGAAGTGAAAGGTTAATAGTTGATAAATGCTCCTTGGGAATTTCAACTGATGTAAGTGGATTAACTACATCATCATATTATGGTCTAAGAGTTCAGGACAAAGAGATATCTTTAAATGTTCCAGACGTTTCAAATATCATTGGAGTATTTGAATCTTTAGATACAAACAATCCTGTTCTTGACAGATTAGTTTTTGTAAATGGTTTAAATTTAGATGTAAATTCTGTCATTGGTGAAAAACTAATTGGCAGCAAAAGCGGATCTATTGCACAATTGATTAGATCTATATCTTCAACAACTGTAGAAATTTGCTATTTAAGTGCATCTACCTTTTTACCGGATGAATCAGTTACATTTGAAGAATCTAATATTTCTTCAAATGTTCAACAGGTTATTCCTGGGAAATATTTAAATTTAACAGATAAATTTTTACTAAACAAAGGACAAGAAAATCAATATTATGATTATTCGAGATTAGTAAGGTATAATGATTCTACAATACCATCAAAAAGATTATTGGTCGTATTTAATTATTATGATGTTTTACAAAATGATGGTGGAGACTTATATACCGTCAATTCTTATGCATTTGAGAGATTTGAAAAGGATATTCCATTATTGGGTAATGATAATATTAGGGCATCGGATACGCTTGACTTTAGACCAAGAGTATCAAAATTCACCTCAGAAAACTCCTCACCATTTTCATTTAGTTCAAGAAATTTTGGAGCATCATCTGGTAATGTACCGTCAGTAGTTATATCTCCAAATGAATCTTCTGCTATTGGGTATTCATATTATTTACCAAGAATAGATAAGGTAGTTTTAGATAAGTCCGGAAACATTTCAGTAATTGAGGGATCATCTACAAAAAATCCATCAGAACCAGCAAATGTTGACGAAGCAATGACAATTGCTTTGATCAAGCTACCACCATACCTGTATAATCCACAAGAAGCTTCTATTCAGTTAATTGACAATAGAAGATATACTATGAGAGAAATTGGAAAAATTGAAGATAGAGTTTCTAAACTAGAAGTTCTAACTTCTCTATCGTTATTGGAATTAGATACAAAAACATTACAAATTCAAGATTCTGATGGACTAAGTAGATTTAAATCTGGATTTTTTGCGGACTCTTTTGAAAATACTGATTTCATAGATATTGCAAAAATTGATGCAAATTGTGATGTCAATTCTAATACTAAGGAATTAAATACACCCATAGATTTTTATTCACTAAAACCAGAACTTGCATTAAATCCATCAATAAATGTTGAAACTGCGGATTTTAGTCAAGATTTGGATTTATTGGATGCAAAAGTTGTTAAAAGGGGAGATTTAATTACACTATCTTACTCCGAAGTCAATTGGATAGAGCAACCATTAGCTACACGGGTTGAAAATGTTAATCCTTTCAATATGATCCAATGGGTTGGAAGGATTATTTTATCTCCAGCATCTGATAGTTGGGTAAGAAACATTTATCTCAATAATGGATCTAGAAGTATTCTTGGAGATACTAATAGAGAGTATATTGAAACTATTAGGATAAGTAGCGAACAAGAACCCTTCATGAGGTCTAGAAACGTTTCATTTGTAGCTGGCGGTTTAAAGCCATTTACTCGTTACTTCTCCTTCTTTGATGGATCTTCAGCGATTGATATTATCCCCAAATTACTAGAAGTTCAAATGTCTTCTGGAATATTCCAAGTTGGAGAGACTGTAAATGGATATATTGGTAATAAAAAGGTAATATCATTCAGATTGTGCCAGTCTAATCATAAAACTGGACCATACAACAGTCCCATATCTACAGTATCACTAAATCCATATAATAGATCATTATCTATTCCGGCGTCATACTCTTCAGCATCAACTATTTTAAACGTTGATACAAATTCACTATCGGAAGATGTTCTCGGAAATTTTTATGGATATGTTGAACTTAATACGACTTTAATCGGGCAAACAAGCAATGCACAGGCAAAGGTAGTAGAAATAAGATTAGTTAGTGATAATTTTGGAGATATTGGTGGATCATTCTTTATAAAAGATCCTTTAGCAACTCCAGCACCAACAATAAAATATCAAACAGGAACAAAAAGTTTTAAACTAACATCCAGTTCAACAAATGAAATCTCAACAACTGGAAGTTTATTAATTAGCAGTGGAGAAACTACATACTCCTCACTGGGAGTTATCGATACGTTTAGGCAAACAACAGTGGTTGTTAGAACTCCACCCCCACCTCCACCACCACCACCACCTATCGCTGCACCAGCGCCAGTGCCACCAAGACCAGTAGATCCGCCTGCACCAACAGTTGCGACACCTACTCCAAATCCACCACAACCTCAACCTGCTCCGGCACCGGCAGGGTGTGTTCCTAGGGCAGCTAGACTAGTCATAAGTGCGACAAGACCTACACCAGATGCTAGACGTATAGGATTCTTAGGAAGACAATCATCTCGTTTTAATACATGGATTATACCCGCTATAGTTTGTCCACCACCAAGAAGAAGAGGTAAAGATCCTCTTGCACAATCATTTACTGTGGATGATTCTGGTGGATTCTTAAACTCTGTAGATTTATACTTTGCGAGTAAGGATGAAAGTGAAAGGGTAACTGTTGAACTGAGAACTGTAGAACTTGGAACTCCAACAAATCAATTAGTCCAAGATTTTGCTTCAGTTTCATTAACTCCAAATGAAGTTAATGTTTCAAAAGATGCTTCAGTTGCAACAAAAGTAGTTTTCCCATCACCAGTTTATTTACAACCAAGAACAGAATATGCCTTAGTTATTCTTGCACCATCATCAAATAATTATGAAATGTGGGTAGGTAGAATGGGTGAATCCACAGTTAGAACTCAAAATCTACCAGATGCAGAAAATGTTATTATGACAAGGCAATATTTGGGTGGTAGTTTATTTAAGTCACAAAATGGAACTATTTGGACCGCAAGTCAAAATGAGGATTTAAAATTTAAACTATATAAATGTCAATTTGTTGATACTGGAGTAGTTTATTTTTATAATCCAGATCTAAGATTAGATGATCTTAATGTTTCTCGATTACGTTCTAATCCAATCAAAACTTATCCAAGAAAGTTAAAAGTCGGAATTGTTACACTAACCGATTCAACAACTATTAATGCACTGTCAGTTGGGTCTAAGATTGGACAGACTAATATTTCTGGTCCATATGGGTTTATTGAGAGAATTGGTAGTGAAATAACTTCAGCAAATGTTTTAAATGTGGGGATTGGATACTCAAATGGAATTTATACTGGAGTACCTCTGTATAGTGTAACTGGTTCTGGTGAAGGTGCAGTTGCAACTGTAGAATTTACTAATAATAAGTTATCATCTGTCACCTCAATTGAAGAGAGTGGTAATGGTTATTCTGTTGGTGATGTATTAGGAATTACCACATCGTTTGTTGGTAAGGGTAAAAATGCATCAATTACAGTTACTCAAATTAATGGGTTAGATACACTTTATTTAAATAATGCTCAAGGGGAATTATTTGTTTCTGGTAATAATTTAATAAAATATAGTGATGAAAATACTGTTGTTGGATTAGCAGCTTCTATTAGAGGAACATCTTCCGTAATTAATTCCTTGTATGATGGAAATGTGCTTGAAGTTACTAATTTCAATCATGGTATGCATTCTGATAATAATGTACTTACACTATCTGGTATTTCTCCAGATACATTCCCAACATCATTAACAGAAAATCTATCCTCAGATTCTACTACTATCTCTGTTGCTAGTACTTTACCATTTACAAAATTTGAAGGTCAGGCATCTAGTTCTGGGTACGTATTAATTAACAGTGAAGTAATTTACTATGATAGTGTTTCTGATGGAATTCTTGGAATTGCCACTCGTGGAGTTGGTGATAGTTTAATCAGATCACACGATAAAGATTCTCTAGTCTATCCATATGAACTAAATGGAATCTCATTGACCAGAATAAACACAACTCATTCTTTACCAAATGATTCATATCTAAAATCTTTCAGAGATATTGATACCTATCATATTAAGATTGATAGACTTGAGAGATCATTTGGTAATCAGCAATTAAGTTTCGTTGAGGAAAAGGTTTGTGGTGGAAACCAATGCTTATCTACAAAGAATGTACAATTTAATTCATTAATTCCACAGTTCAATACTATTAATCCCGGTCAATTTACGACAATTGTCAGTCAAGTTAGGACTGTTTCAGCAACTAGTGCCGGAGGAAAAGAAGTATCATTCCTTGATCAAGGTTATGAACCAATTGAAATCAATCAACAAAACAATCTAAAATCAACCAGAATGGTTTGTTCAAAAGTTAATGAAACCGAAAGGTTATCTTCATTACCAAGGAATAAGTCGTTTACCATAGCAATGACATTAATCTCTGCAGATCCAAATACGTCTCCAGTTATTGACACGGCAAATAGTTCTATTGTTTTCAATAGAAATAGATTAAATAATCCAATATCAGATTACGTATTTGATAATAGAGTAAATTTAACTACAGGAGATCCCCATTCTGCGATTTATATTTCCAAAAAAATAGATCTCTCTCAACCAGCAACCTCCCTCAAGGTATTTGTAACTGCATATAGGAATTCTTCTGCGGATTTTAGAATTTTATACAAATTATTTAAACCAGATTCTGATAATATTGAACAAAATTATGAACTGTTCCCAGGTTATGATAATTTGACAGATTCTAATGATGATGGATTTGGAGATACTATTGTAGACTCGTCTCTTAATACTGGTCGACCAGATGCTTTTGTTAGATCAAGTAAAGAAAATGAATTCTTGGAATATCAATTTACTGCAGATAATTTAGATAAATTTACTGCATTCTCTATAAAAATAGTAATGAGTGGAACTAATGAAGCATATGCACCAAGATTTAAAGATCTGAGAGCAATTGCATTAGCATGATGATACCAGTAGAAGGGCATAAAAATTTATTTCGTGATGAAAATACTGGAGCGATCTTAAATTGCGATTCTTTTGCATATCAGAATTATATTAATACTAGAAATGAAAAAAAGAAACAAAAGAATGAAATAGAAAAATTAAAGAATGAAGTAAGTGAAATTAAATCTTTATTACTACAATTAATAAATGAATCCAAATGATATAAAATTAAATAATATAGATAAGCAGTTTGAATATGAAAAATATTCAAGACTTATCGATGACCTATCTGGGGATGAATTAAAAAATATTGCAAAAGCATATTTCAAATTGTATTTGAAGCAGCAGGAGGTTATGTTATCATTGCCAAATATTGATTTATAAATACTTAAAAGAACAATAAAGATTACAAATGGCAGTATATGTCAGCAATTTAGTAGTAGATTCTGGAATAGATTTCAATCAAGTCTTTACTTTGGAAAGCCAAAATGAAAATTCGGCACTGAATCTTAGCAACTATGCAGTACTGTCTCAGTTAAGAAAACATTCTGGCAGCTCAAGTTATACTAATTTTACTACACAAGTAGTCAATTCGTCGTTGGGAAAAATTAGAATTGGATTAGCTTCATCAATAACATCTGCATTAAAACCAGGAAGATATGTCTATGACGTTGTTATTCAAGAAAATGGTACGGGAGTTAAGTCGAAAGTAGTTGAAGGTATGGTTTTGGTTCGTGAAGGAGTGACCAGATAATGGACGGTAATATCAGAGTAAGAGTTAATGAAAATAATGTCAAAGTAAGAGTTGGGCAGCAAAATTCAGTAAAGGTTATCTCTTCATCTTCATCTTCTCAAAGTTTGGGGTCACTTTCTGATGTAGATACCACAAATGTCCAGGATAATTATATCCTGATGTACAATTCATCCCAAAATAAATATGAATTTGTTAATCCAGATGATGTGCTAATTGCTGCTGTTAATGAACCAAATAGTGTAGGGTTACCAACTGCATTTATTGGTGCATTAGATATTGATTTGGATAATAAAATTGATGTTGATGCAGGTAGCTTTTAATATTTTAATAAATAATTACTAAAGTACCAGAAAAAAAAATGGCCTCTCCAGTAATTCAATTTAAAAGAGGTGCCTTTACAAATCTGCCAGGGTTACGAGCAGGCGAACCAGCACTTACAACTGATACATTTGATTTATATGTTGGTATTGATAGTACCACGAATAATAACAAGTTTTTTGGATCTCATCGTTATTGGACTAAAGAAACATCATCCAAAGGAAGTTCTATAAATCTAGTTGAGGGAACTTCTAATGGAACCGCTTATGTTAGCGTAAAATCTCCAGATTCATTAGCAGGTATTGTAACTTATACCCTCCCAGGTTCTCAAGGTATTAATGGAACAGTTCTTACCAATGATGGAAGTGGTAATTTAACTTGGGGTAGTGGATCAACTAACGCAATATTTTCTGGTATTTCAACGTTTAGTGATACAACCGATAATATCTTAGGAAATCCAGATACTGGCGCAGTACAAATTGATGGTGGATTAGGAGTTAATAAGAATGTCACAGTTGGCGCAGGACTTTCTGTTGCTGGTGAATCCTATTTTATTGGAACTGCTACGTTCTATGGTGGTCAGATTAATCTTGGTGATGGTGATGGAGACAATATTAGTGTTGCTGGAGAATTTATATCCAATCTTGTTCCAAATGTAACCAATACTTATGATTTAGGTCTGATTGGAAAGAGATGGAGAGACGGATATTTTAGTAGAAATTTGGATGTTACCGGCAATTTAAATGTTGATGGTAATGTAACTATTGGTGGAACTTCAGTTACATTATTAGGACAAGAGGTTTTTATTAAGAACAAAGATATCATCCTTGGATACACTACAAGTGTAACAAATACAGATGCTTCAACTGATGATACTGCAAATCACGCAGGTGTTGCAATCGCATCAACAGTTGGAAGCCCATTAGTTTCATTCGCTGCATCTGGAATCAATACACTTCCAGACACTTACAAGCAATTGATGTGGTTCAAGCAAGGAACTCTTGGTTTTGGAACTGATGCATTTGCCTTTAACTATGGTGTTGCGATTGGAACCACCACAATGGCGGATGGTGTTCGCCTTGCTGTTGGTTCAGGCATTACGATGTCTGATAATTCCATCTCGGCAACTAATGGTTATTTTACAAATATTTCAGCATCCAGCATTAGTGGTACTCTGAGTGGTACAATTTCAACTGCAACTACTCTTCAGAATGCAAGAGACTTTAGTATCACTGGGGATTTTATAACTGCTCCTGCAGTTTCATTTAATGGAACTGCTAATGTTGGATTAGCAGCAACACTTGCACTAAATTCAGTTGTACTTGGAACTTATACTTCAGGTGACTACGTTGCAAGCATCTCCTCGGGCAATGGATTAACCGGGGGAACAACTGGTGCAGGATCTACCCCAACCCTTGCTGTAGGGGCAGGAGAAGGCATCACAGTTAATGTAGATGATGTTGCTCTGAAGAACGGAACCAACCTTTCCGCTAATACTGTACTGAAGTGGGATAATACAGATAACCAATTAACAAATTCAAGTATTACTGATGATGGATCTACTGTTGCACTGACAGGAAATCTTCAGGTTGGCGGATCAATTACTGGAACAGCAACCACTGCAACTCGTTCGACTCAAGTTGATACTACTGCAACAACGACTTCATCAGATTACTATTTAACTTTTGTTGATGATGCAACTTCACAGACTGGTGAAACAATTCGTGTTGATTCTGGCATTAAATATAACCCAGGAACCGATACATTAACAGTACCGACAATCAAAACTGGTACAATTAATGCTAGTGATGGTAGTTCTGCAATTACAATTAATGACGTCAGTGGAAATGTAAGTGTTGCTAGCAGTTTAACGGTAACTGGAGACCTAACAGTTCTTGGCAGTCAAACAATTGTTAATACCACGGAATTGAAAGTTGAAGACAACTTAATTGATTTAGGACTAGTTAACAGTGGTGGATCACTTGTACCGCCATCGGTCGATGCAAATATTGATATTGGAGTTTTATTCAATTACTATACTACTTCTGCTAAAAAGTCCGGAATATTCTGGGATGATTCTACCGGAAGAATTGGAATTGCTTCAGATTTAACAGTAACTAACGGAGTTGTTGATACAATAAGCACCGTTTGGGCTCCTATCGAAATCGGAGCACTATGGGTTAATGATTGTGCTGGACAATCTCAAGTAATTAATTGTTCATCTGGTATTAGAACTTTAGAAAATATCACTGTTGATGGTGGAGCGTTTTAGTAGTTAGATAAATAACATATAAATACAGGTGGGATTTACCCACCTTTTTTATTATAAAAAATGAACGAAATAGACTATAAAAATCTTTTGGCAATATATCAACAAAGATCTAGTGATCTTTTCGTTCAAAATATTGCATTGGAATCTAGAAATTTAACTTCTAATCAAATTATTGATTCATTAACAAAAAGAATTAATGAATTAAATAGCGAATTAGAAGCATTAAAGTCTTCCAAACCTAAAAAAGCAATTGCAAGTAAATCCGAATCCTGGGAAGAGTAAATGGCAAAACCATCGACACGTCAACAACTGGTAGATTATTGTCTACGTAGATTGGGTGCGCCAGTATTAGAAATAAATGTAGATGATGACCAAATAGATGATTTGGTTGATGATGCACTACAATATTTTCATGAAAGGCATTTTGATGGTGTCGAAAGAATGTATCTAAAATATCAAATAACTCAAAATGATATCGATAGAGGAAGGGGTGCAAAAACTGATGGTGTTGGTGTAGTAACTACAACTGGAGTATCAAATACAAATACATCATTTAATTTTTATGAAGCATCAAATTATATTCAAGTTCCAGATTCTGTGATTGGTATAGAAAAGATTTTTAAATTTGATACTAGTTCAATATCTGGAGGTATGTTCAGTATCAAATACCAGTTATTTTTAAATGACTTATATTATTTCAATTCTATTAATCTTTTACAATACGCTATGACAAAATCATATCTTGAAGATATTGATTTCTTATTGACGACTGATAAGCAGGTTAGATTTAATAAAAGACAGAATAGACTTTATCTTGATATTGATTGGGGAGCGCAAAGCGCAGGTAATTTTATTGTTATTGATTGCTATAGAATTTTAGATCCGAATGATTTTACCAAAGTTTATAATGATAGTTTTATAAAAAAATATTTAACCGCACTTATTAAAAAACAATGGGGGCAAAATCTAATTAAATTTAGAGGAGTTAAGCTCCCTGGTGGAATAGAATTGAATGGAAGAGAAATATATGAAGATGCAGAAAGAGAATTAGACGCTATCAAACAGTCAATGACTCTAGAGTATGAGTTACCACCCTACGATTTTATTGGATAATGGCACTAAATCCATTTTTTTTACAAGGTTCTCCCGGAGAACAGAGATTAATTCAGGAATTAATTAATGAACAACTTAGAATGTATGGAGTTGAGGTAACATATATTCCGAGAAAATTTGTCAAAAAAGAAACAATTATTGAAGAAGTCACCTCATCAAAATTTGATGATAATTTCTTGTTGGAAGCATATATCAATACTTATGAAGGTCATTCCGGAGCTGGGGATATTTTAACAAAATTTGGAATGAGTTTGCGAGATGAAGTAACTTTAGTTATTTCAAGGGAAAGATTTGAAGATTTTATTGCACCATTCTTAAACTCAATGGATGAGGATGAGATTGAGGTTGCAACAAGACCAAGAGAGGGGGATTTAATCTATTTTCCTCTAGGACAAAGACTTTTTGAAGTTAAATTCGTAGAGCACGAGCAACCATTTTACCAATTAGGTAAATTGTACACTTATGAATTAAAGTGTGAGCTATTTGAATATGAAGATGAGGTTTTAGATACTTCTATAGACGAAATTGATAAGACCATTCAAAATATTGGAAATATTATTTCACTTCAACTTTTTTCAACGGGAGCACAAGCAGCAGTATCTCCGTCATTGTCTAGTGGATATGTTAGAAAGGTCTTTTTAACGAATGATGGTTATGGTTATAGAACTCCACCAGTGGTTGCAATATCTTCTGCACCTTCTGGAGGAGTTAATGCTACGGCTGTTGCAATTACAACCTACAGGGGTGGAGTTTATTCAATTAAAGAAATTTTGCTAACAAATGCCGGAGCTGGTTATACAACGACTCCCAGAATTTCATTTATTGGTGGGTCGGGTGTTGGAGCAGCAGCAACTTGCGGAATAGTAACCAATTATTTTGGAATGTCTAAAGTAAATATTATTAATGGTGGCGTTGGATATTCCACGACACCAAATATTTCACCATCTCTTCCAGCACTAAGTCCATCAACCCCATCCATACTGAGACCAGTGGTAAGTGCGGCTGGAACAATATCACAAGTACTAATTGTAGATGCTGGGTTGGGATACATGGGATCTCCAAGTATAACTGTAAGTCTTCCCCCAAGTTATTCTGGAGTTGGTACTTATTGGTATAATGAGAGGGTAACTGGTAGTAGATCAGGAACCACTGCAAAAGTTAAAAATTGGGATAAAGATACAAATATATTAAAAGTTGGGATAAGTAGCGGTCAATTCTATGACGGAGAATTGATTGTTGGATCCATGTCACAGTCATCATATAGTCTTGCATATGTAGTTAAGCAGCCTACATATGATAAATATGAACAAAATCAAGAATTCCAAGATGAGGCGGATCTCATTGTGGACTTCACAGAATCAAATCCATTCGGCGTCTACTAATGCTAGGAAATTACTATTACCATCAAATTATAAGAAAGACCATAGTATCTTTTGGAAATTTATTTAACGATATTCATATCAACCATAAAGATTCTTCATCTAATGTAATTAGTGATTTAAGAGTTCCTCTGGCATATGGACCGTCTCAGAAATTTTTATCTAGGATAAGACAACAACCAGAATTAAATCAACCAGTTCAAATAACATTGCCAAGAATGTCATTTGAAATGAATTCTATTCAATATGATAGTGCTAGAAAGACAGGGGTTACTCAAACATTTAAAACCTTAGATGGTGATCAATTAAAAAAAGTATTTTTACCTGTTCCATATAATATTGGATTTGAATTAAATGTCCTTGCAAAACTTAATGATGACGCTCTGCAAATAGTTGAACAGATTTTACCATTTTTTCAGCCATCATTTAATATCACTATCGATCTAATTGATTCTATAGGAGAGAAGAGAGATATACCAATAGTACTAAATTCTGTAAATTTTCAGGACGATTATGAAGGTGATTTTTCAACAAGAAGGGCACTAATTTATACGTTCCAATTTACAGCAAAAACCCAGTTGTTTGGACCTATTTCTGATACTACTGATGGCCTAATTCGTAAGGTTCAAGTTGATTATCACGCTTCTACGGACATCCAATCGGCAAAAAGGGAAATGAGATACACTGTGGTCCCGGATCCAATAGATGCTAATCCAGATGATGATTTTGGGTTTAATGAGACTTTAGAGATATTTACAGATTCAAAGACATATAGTCCTACTTTACAGCAAGATGTGTAATTAAAATTTATGAGTAACTTTGAAAGCATAGATGAAGCACTTAATATTTCTGGTTCTATTGTTGAGGTGGAGCAGGAAGAATGTGAGATTTTATCAAACGAAAATACTATTTCTAATGATATTAAAAAAGATTATGAATACACAAGAGCTAATTTGTATTCATTAATTGAAAAGGGTCAGGAGGCAATTAATGGAATTATGGAACTTGCTGGCGAAGGTGGAAGTCCTAGAGCATATGAAGTTGCAGGACAGTTAATAAAGAGTGTCGCAGATACAACAGATAAACTTATAGATTTGCAAAAGAAATTGAAAGACGTTGAGGATACCTCAATAAAAACAACAAATAATGTCACAAATAATGCCCTATTTGTTGGGTCCACATCAGAACTATCAAAATTACTTAAGCAAGGTTTTCTAAATAATAAAGAGTAATAAATTTTTTTATCAATGAATGAGCAATTAAAGCCATATAATAGCGTGGAAGAGATTGCCAAAAAGCATCGTCTCGAAGTTTCTTTTATTCAGAAACAACTCGATATGGGTGCCCCAATTGAACATGAGCACACAAAGGATCAAAAATTAGCAGTTAAAATTGCTCTTCAGCATCTAGATGAAATTCCAGATTATTACACTCGCCTCAAAAAAATGGAGGCAGATGCAAAGAAACATCATAATAAATTTAAAGATGTGAATGTAAATTTTAATGATGCGGTCAAAGAACTTGAAGATCAATTGAAAAAATTAAACGATATTTCGTATAATTCAATTGATAAATTGATGCGCCGTATAATGAAAAAACATAATATGACGGCAAAAGAATTACATAATTCTTTCGTCGAAAAGCACAAGAGAACACCAGACGTTTGGATTAAAAAATTAAACGAAGGTACTCTTCATCAATGGTTTAAGGGGTCCAAATCAAAAGGAGGAAAGCCTGGTTGGGTTGAAGTAATCTCCGGAGAACCTTGCGCCCGCGAAGAAGGTGAAGAAGATGAAACACCTAAGTGCGTTTCTTCAGACAAAAGAGCGAGTATGACAACGAAGGAAAGAATATCCGCACAAAGAAGAAAAAGTGCCGCAGACCCAAATCAACCAGAAAAATCTGGTGCGGCAAAACCGACTTACGTTTCTACTGATAAACCAAAAAGAAAAATGAACGAAGAAAAAGATGCTAAAGGCAAGAGTAGTGGTAAAAAAGATGCTTGCTATAACAAAGTAAAATCAAGATATGATGTTTGGCCAAGTGCATATGCTTCTGGAGCACTTGTCAAATGTCGTAAGGTTGGTGCTGCTAATTGGGGAACAAAATCCGAATCAACCGATTGGTTACCTAATTGGGAAGGACCAATTTATGATAATGAAAAAAGATACTGCCCAAAATGCCGAAAAGATGAACTTTCAATTGAGTGCAAATATGGTCCTAAGTTTTGGGCAATGTATTCGACACCATCAGTATTAACCACAAATCAAATGAAATATGATATTGCACAGGTTCATCCTGCAAATGAATCTAAGGAACCAGACCACGAATATTCTATGGCTCGTTCTGAATTATCTACAATTATTTCTGCTGCAAAAAGACTTCGTGGAAAATTAAAAGGTGAAGGTAATATTGAAGCGTGGGTTCAATCAAAAATTACCAAAGCGGCAGATTATATTGATACAGCTGCAGATTATATCGATGGCGGAGAACATAACGTTAAAGAAGCGTGTTGGGCAGGATATAAAAAAGTTGGTATGAAGAAGAAGGGTAAAAAAATTGTTCCCAATTGTGTCCCAGAATCAGTTTCGATTGAAGATGCTAATGGTAATCATTATGCAGAATTTATTGATATCATCAAACCAGAACCACTAAAACCATCCAGAGGTATTGGTAGCAGGATGCTTGGAGAAGGGAAGTCATTTATGAGATTTATGTCAGAAGCGTCTCCTACCTGGCAAAGAAAGGAAGGTAAGAACCCAGAGGGCGGTTTAAATGCTGCAGGAGTTGCATCGTATAGAAAAGAAAATCCTGGTTCAAAATTGCAAACTGCCGTTACAACTGAACCATCAAAATTGAAACCAGGATCTAAAGATGCGAAGCGTAGAAAATCATTCTGTGCTCGTATGGGAGGGATGCCTGGTCCTATGGAAGATGAAAAAGGTCGCCCAACAAGAAAAGCATTATCTCTTAGAAAGTGGAACTGTAACTAAAATGAAATCCTTCAAGCAATTTATTTCAGAAAGTATTAATATTGCCGGCGATTTTAACGGCAATCTGTACATCAATGATTCAGATAATCAACCAGAAGCAGTTGGAGAATCTTTCATTGCCGATGTAGTGTGGCAAGGGAGATTGTATAGATTAGAAGTTGAGGGTAAGATGATGGATAAAAATCAACTTGCCGAACAACTTCAGGGTGAATATCCTGGAGCGATTGTTCATAACATTTATCCACACATAACTAGTTCTTTAAAAATCAAGAACTCACAAAGATACCAACCAGAAAGATTAACTTGGACTGATTAATTATGGCACAATGGAATAAGAATACACAAGACTTTCTCAATCAAGAGAGAAGTCTCTTTGAAGTACCTTTAATTGCAACCAGAGATGGTGAGGTTGTAGATGAACTCAATAGGTTTCCAGTTAGCATAAATTCAGATGCATTTGGAAGAACTAGAGTATCAAATCCATTAACACTTTTTGATAGTTCTCACAGATATAGGGACAATAATCTCTGGAGTAGTTTAGTTGTAGGAACTGGTTCTACAGTTGGATTTGTAACCACACAAGGTTTGATTAGCATAGGTATTGGAACTACTGCTGGTTGTTCTGTAATTAGAGAAACCACAAAAACATTCTCATATCAACCAGGAAAATCTTTGTTGGTATTGAATACATTTGTGATGAATGCACCAAAAACAAATCTTCGTCAAAGAGTTGGATATTTTGGTGCTGATAATGGAATGTATTTTGAAGTTGATGGGAATACTGCATATTTTGTAGAAAGAAGTTTATCAACTGCGTCTGAAACAAAGGTTGCTCAGTCAAGTTGGAATATTGATAAGTTGGATGGAACTGGTGTTTCTGGTATTACCTTAAATCTATCCAAAGCACAAATCTTATGGATGGATATTGAATGGTTAGGACTTGGAACAGTAAGAATGGGTTTTGTAATTGATGGAAAGTTTATTCATTGTCATTCATTTCATCACGCAAATATAATTGAATCGACTTATATTACGACAGCATCACTTCCAGTAAGATATGAGATTACTAATACTGGAATTACTACAAGTTCAAGCACAATGAAACAAGTTTGTTCTTCTGTAGTTTCTGAAGGTGGTTATGAACTTCGCGGAATACAGCAGGCAACAGGAATACCAATCACCACACCAAGAACTTTAACAACTGCAGGAACTTTTTATCCTATCATTAGTTTGCGTCTTAAGGCATCGCCAAATTATTTGGATGCAATTGTAATTCTCACGGCACTTTCAGTAATGCCAATTGCTACAGGTGCTTATAATTGGCAGATTAGAGCATCTGGAACTACTACTGGAGGAACTTGGGTAAGTGCTGGTGATGATAGTGCTGTGGAGTATAACATTACTGGAACTTCTTATGCTGGTGGAAGAATACTTGGAAGTGGATTTTTTAGTGCTTCAAATCAAGGAACAACTCAAATTGATATTCTCAAAGAAGCACTCTTTAAGTTTCAGTTGGAAAGAAATGGACTAACATTAACACCCTTTGAACTCACTCTTGTTGTTGCCACAAATAATAATGGCAATACCGCAGTTGCTTCTATGGACTGGGAAGAAATTAGTAGGTAATTTTTATGTCTGATAGCATATATCTTGGTAATCCCAATTTAAAAAAGGCAAATACACCAATCCAATTTACTGAAGATCAAATTCTTGAGTTTCTTAAATGTAAGGATGATCCAGTCTACTTTGCCAGAAATTATATAAAGATTGTTACTCTTGATCACGGATTGCAACCATTTAGGATGTATCCGTTTCAAGAGAAGTTGATTAAAAATTTCCACGACTATAGATTTAATATCTGTAAAATGCCGCGTCAAACAGGTAAATCAACTACCTGTGTATCATATCTTTTACATTATGCAGTATTCAATGATAATGTAAATATAGCAATTCTTGCTAACAAGGCATCAACCGCAAGAGATTTACTACAAAGATTACAACTAGCATATGAGAATTTACCCAGATGGATGCAACAAGGAATTCTATCTTGGAATAAAGGTTCATTAGAATTAGAGAATGGTTCTAAGATTATTGCAGCATCAACATCAGCATCAGCAGTTCGTGGTGGATCTTATAACATTATATTCTTGGACGAATTTGCATTCATCCCAAATCATATTGCCGATGACTTTTTTGCTTCGGTATATCCAACGATTTCATCAGGTCAAAGCACAAAGGTAATTATTGTTTCTACCCCAAGGGGTATGAACCACTTCTACCGAATGTGGCACGATTCTGAGCGTGGTAAAAACGAATATGTGCCTACAGATGTCCACTGGTCAGAAGTGCCTGGTAGAGATGAGGAGTGGAAGGCTCAGACGATTGCCAACACCAATGAACAACAATTCAAAGTAGAATTTGAATGCGAATTTCTTGGATCTGTCAATACTCTTATTAATGCATCAAAATTGAGAAATCTGGTATATGAAGATCCAATAAAAAGAAATGCAGGTCTTGATGTTTATGAACATCCGAAGGAAGAGCATAATTATCTGGTAACAGTCGACGTTGCTCGCGGGTTAGGTAATGATTATTCTGCTTTTGTCGTTTTTGATATCACAGAATTCCCATATAAAATTGTCGCAAAATATAGAAATAATGAAATTAAACCGATGCTTTTTCCAAGCATAATTTATGAAGTTGGAAGAGGATATAATGATGCGTGGATGCTAATTGAAGTTAATGATATTGGAGATCAAGTTGCAAGTATTCTTCATTTTGATTTGGAATATGATAATATTTTGATGTGCGCTATGAGAGGACGTGCGGGTCAAATTGTTGGTTCTGGATTTAGTGGTAAAAAATCTCAATTAGGCGTTCGAATGACTGCCGCAGTAAAAAAACTAGGATGCTCCAACTTAAAAACACTACTAGAAGATGATAAGTTATTATTATGTGATTATGATATCATCAGTGAATTAACAACTTTTGCACAAAAACACAATTCCTTTGAAGCTGAGGAAGGATGTAATGATGACTTGGCAATGTGTTTGGTTATCTTTTCCTGGATTGTAGCTCAGGATTATTTTAAGGAGATGACTGATAATGATGTTAGGAAAAGAATATATGAAGAACAAAAAAATCAAATAGATCAAGATATGTCACCATTTGGATTTATTTCTGATGGCGTAAGCGATATAACAAGCTTTATAGACCAAGACGGTGATAGGTGGTATGTTGATGAATATGGTGATAAAAGTTATATGTGGGATTATCTCTAGAGTTTAACTACACAAAGTAAAGTAATTTATAAATACTTTTAGAAGAATTCTGGATTTAACGAGGAGAATAAGATGCCACTAAATTTAGCATCTCCTGGAATTGTAGTAAGAGAGGTTGATTTAACAGTCGGTAGGATTGAATCAACCACCAACAAATTTGCCGGGATAGTTGCACCCTTTGAAAAGGGACCAATTAATGTACCAACATTAATTGAAAATGAAAAGGATTTAGTTCAAGTTTTCGGTGTTCCACATACAAATGACAAGCACTATGAAAGTTGGTTCGTAGCATCATCGTTCTTATCATATGGTGGTTCTCTTAGAGTTATTAGATCTGGTGATGTTAATTTAAAAAATGCAACCGTAGGTACAACTACTAGCATTGTAATTAATAGTGTAGAAGACTACGGTGATAAGGGTTATGTAGAAAACACTATTCCTGGGGTAACTTTTTGCGCTAAAAACCCAGGATCCTGGGCAAATAATTTAGTAGTTGCCATTATTGATTCAAAAGCGGATCAAATTTTAACCGGAATAGCAAATACACTATTCCAAGTTGGATATGGTATTACACAATCAGTTGCAGGAAAAACTTCTGCTGGTATTGGAACAACCTCAATAGTTGACGGATATCTAGAGGGAATCGTCACCGGAGTTAGTACCTCAAGAATTGAAGTAAAAGTCTTACATCACGTTACAGCTTCTGGAACTGTTAATAATGTTGCATATCAAGAGAATGGTTTATTCTCATTTGATGGCGCAGGACTTGTTTCAATCCACACCAGTGGGCAGTCGGCAGCATTTGGAACCACAGTTTATACTGGTAGCGAAGACTGGTTTGAACAGCAAAGCATTACATTACCACAATCAAAGATTACTTTAGATTGGGATAACATCGCAGATAGACCATCAACTACTAATTTTGGTCTAGATAGAGGATCTAGATTTGATGAAATTCACGTAGTTGTTATCGATGACAACGGATCGATAAGTGGCAATGCCGGAACAATTCTAGAAAAGCATCTTGGACTATCAAAGGCATCTAATGCTGAATTTTCTTTCGGAAGTCCTTCCTATTGGAGAAGATATCTTGCATCCAACTCCCAGTATATTTTTGGTGGTTCGGCACCAGCAGGAATTGTAACTACTGGATATTCAAATCCATCAACATTTACCCTAGATGGTGATGGTGGATGGGATCAAAATGCAGAAAACACTACTTTCCAAGCGGCAGGATCAAGAAATCTAGTATTACAGTCTGGGGCAAATTATAATGGTGGAGAAATTATTACTGATAGTGGAGCTTTAACCTCAAACATTGGGGATTTATCTGAAGGTTATTCTATATTTGAAAGTGCCGAAGATGTTAAGGTAGATTTTCTGCTAATGGGTTCGGTTTCATATCCAAAGGAGCAGGCACAATCTTTAGCTAAGAAATTAATTGCAGTGGCATCTTCTAGAAAGAATAGCATTGCATTTGTTTCTCCTTATAGAGGTTCAATGATTGTTGACTCTGGAACTGGTTCTAGTGTCATTAGTTCTCCAGCACAAATTACAGAGAATCTTATTGGATTCTATTCAGCATTGGAGTCTTCTTCATATGCAGTATTTGATTCTGGATATAAGTATATGTACGATAGATTTTCAGATACATTTAGATATGTTCCGCTTAATGGTGACATTGCCGGAACTTGTGTGAGAACTGACATCAATTCATTCCCCTGGTATTCTCCTGCAGGGACATCTAGAGGTGTAATATTAAATGCGGTTAAACTTGCATACAATCCAACAAAATCACAAAGAGATAGACTTTATTCGAATAGAATTAATCCAATTATCTTCTCACCAGGATCTGGGTTTGTACTATTTGGTGATAAAACTGCATTAGAAAAAGCATCAGCATTTGATAGAATTAATGTTCGTAGACTCTTCATCTACCTGGAAGAAGCAATTTCTAATGCAGCTAAAGATCAACTATTTGAATTTAACGATGAAGTTACTAGAACAAACTTTGTAAATATCGTTGAACCATTCCTCCGCGATATTCAATCTAAGAGAGGAATTTTTGATTTTGTTGTTATTTGTGATGAAACTAATAACACAGCATCTGTTATTGATAATAATGAATTTATTGCTGATATCTATATTAAACCAACCAGATCGATTAACTTTATTGGTCTTACATTTGTCGCCACTAGAACTGGCGTTTCGTTTGACGAAGTTATCGGAACCGTTTAATTAACCTAGAGGTTTAAAACTATGGCAACCAGAAATCAATTAAATCCACCCCCATTAAGAAAGATCCAGGATTTTAAAACTAAGTTAACTGGAGGCGGTGCTAGACCTAACCTCTTTGAAGTTGTTCTTTCTTTCCCAACTGAAGTTCCAGTTGATGCTGCAGTTCTAGATAAGTCAAGATTTCTAATCAAGACGGCTGCTCTCCCAGGTTCAAATATTGCACCAATTGACGTTCCCTTTAGAGGAAGAACTATTAAAGTTGCTGGAGACAGAACTTTTGATAGTTGGACAATTACAGTAATCAATGATACTGATTTTGTAATTCGTTCGGCATTCGAAACCTGGATGAATAAAATTAATCGTCTATCTGATAACACTGGTTTAACTAACCCAGTATCTTATCAAGCAGATGCTTTTGTTTACCAATTAGATCGTGATGGATCTACACTAAGGGCATATCATTTTTATGACTTATTCCCAACCAATGTTTCTCCTATCGATCTTTCCTATGAAAGCAGCGATACTATCCAGGAATTTACCGTAGAAATGCAGGTTCAGTGGTGGGAAGCTGTTAAGGGAACCGGCGCAAATGCTGGTGGCGACAATATCAACTAAATAATACTATATCAAGATTTAAATTTATAATATGGCAAAACTTTTTGGATTTTCAATTGATGATAATAGTGAAGAAAAAAGAAAGTTAGTATCCCCCGTCCCTCCAAATAACGAGGACGGGGTTGATAATTTTATTGCCAGTGGATTTTATGGTCAATATTTAGATATTGAAGGCGTATATAGAACTGAGTTTGATCTCATTCGTCGTTACAGAGAAATGTCACTACACCCAGAATGCGAGGGTGCCATTGAAGACGTTGTGAATGAAGCTATTGTAAGTGATTTATACGATTCCCCTGTTGAAATTGAACTCAGTAATTTAAATGCAAGTGATAAATTAAAAGAAAAAATTAGAGAAGAATTTAAATCAATCAAAGAAATGATGGACTTCGATAAGAAGTGCCACGAAATTTTCAGAAATTGGTATGTTGATGGTAGACTTTATTATCTAAAAGTTATAGATGTTAAAAATCCTCATGATGGGATCCAAGATATAAGATATATCGATCCCATGAAAATGAGATTTGTTAGGCAAGAGAAGAAGGTAGATCGAAGAGATTTATTGAGATCACAAAATCCAAAATTAAGTGAATCTCAAAAAATGTTCTATCCAGAGATAGAAGAATATTTTATGTACACACCCCAACCAACTACTGCAGTTGGGACGTTTAGTGGAGTTGGTCCAGGGTCAGGTAATCAAAAAGCGATTAAAATTGCCAAAGATTCTGTAGCATATTGCACATCTGGTCTAGTTGATCGTAACAAGGGTACAGTTCTATCGTATCTACACAAGGCAATTAAATCACTCAATCAACTTAGAATGATTGAGGATTCTCTTGTAATTTACAGATTGTCTAGAGCACCAGAACGTAGAATTTTTTATATTGATGTTGGGAATCTTCCAAAAGTAAAGGCAGAACAATACCTCAAAGAGGTTATGTCTCGTTACAGAAATAAACTTGCATACGATGCCAATACTGGTGAAGTTCGTGATGATCGTAAGTTTATGTCAATGATGGAAGATTTCTGGTTACCTCGTAGAGAAGGTGGCAGAGGAACCGAAATCACGACTCTTCCTGGTGGTCAAAATCTGGGAGAACTTTCTGATATTGAATATTTCCAAAAGAAATTATATAGATCTTTAGGAGTACCAGAATCAAGAATTGCCAGTGATGGTGGATTTAATTTGGGCAGATCATCAGAAATTTTAAGAGATGAATTAAAATTTGCCAAATTTGTAGGTAGACTGAGAAAGAGATTCAGTAATTTATTTACGGATTTATTAAAAACACAATTAATTCTTAAAAATATTATTGCAGCAGAGGATTGGGAAAAAATTAGTGACCATATCCAATACGATTTTCTTTATGATAATCAATTTGCAGAACTTAAAGAATCTGAATTAATGACTGAGAGACTAACTTTACTATCAACTATTGAACCATATATTGGAAAGTATTTTTCTCAAGATTATGTCAGAAGAAAAGTTCTTCGCCAAACTGATTCAGAAATTGTTGAAATTGATAAGAGAATTGAAAAAGAAATTAAAGATGGTATAATTCCAGATCCAAGTTCTGTTGATCCAATAACCGGAGAACCTCTACCACCCGAAGGTGGTCAAGGTGAAGAAATGATGGGTATGGGAGAAATTCCACAGGAACCAGATTTGCAGCAAGATGCTCAGGCAACACAGGTTAAAGCAGAGAAAGACTTTAAGAAGGCAGAGATATAAATAAAATATAAACATATAAAATTTTATGGAAGAAATTATCGATTTGATTGCCACCGATGCTGCTGCGGCAGATATTTCGGATGCCATTAAAAATACACTATATTCTAAAGCTGCAGAAAAAGTTGATTCTGCCAGACCACATGTTGCATCTTCTCTTTTTGGTGACGGTGAAGTTGGTTCAGAATCCTCGGAGGTGGGGGAAGAATAATGTCAGTTACAAAGATTATAGAAACGCAAGTAGATACCGGTACTAATGCCGGAGCTGCTACTAGCATTAACTCCGCAACTTGTGTTCGTTTATACAATAATCAATCTGGTGTGGTTACTGTTGGAGTAAGTACCCTAGTTGGTGCAGCATCAACAAATTATTTTGCAATGCCAGCAGCATCTGTTGAATTTGTACAAAAACTTGGATCCGATGTTATTTGGACATCAGCAGCAATTAAAGCAAATAAAGTAGCATTCACAAACTAAAATGAAACTCATCACAGAAGAAGTATCACAAGTTAAGTTTATCACCGAAGGTAAGGGTTCCGAAAAGAAAATGTATATTGAGGGAGTTTTCCTTCAAGGTGATATTTGCAACCGTAATGGTAGAATGTATCCTATGGAAACTCTTACCCGCGAGGTAAAGAGATATAACGAAGCTTTCGTTGCAAAGGGTCGTGCTCTTGGAGAACTTGGTCACCCAGATGGTCCTACCGTCAATCTTGACCGTGTTTCTCATAAAATTGTTTCATTAGAACAAAATGGAACAAACTTTAGAGGTAAAGCACAACTTCTTGAAACCCCAATGGGTAAGATTGCAAAATCTCTTATCGGTGAAGGTGTTTGCCTTGGCGTTTCTTCCCGTGGTGTTGGATCACTTAAGATGACCAATGAGGGTCATAAAGTTGTTGGTGAAGACTTTATGTTGGCAACTGCTGCTGACATTGTTGCTGATCCTTCTGCACCTGATGCTTTTGTTCAGGGAATTATGGAAGGTAAGGAGTGGGTTTGGGAAGGAGGAATTCTTCGTGAAAGACTCGCAGAGCAAACAAAACGCAGAATTAATACTCTTGTAGATGAAAGTACTTTACAAGAACATAAGATTCAATTATTTCAAGATTTCTTAGCAAATCTTTAATTTATAAATAAATATAGATTATAACACAGATCTAAAACAAATGTCCGTTGGTAGCAATTTACAAGAAATGGAAAACGTAGTAACCAAAGGAGCCGCCGCTGCAGAACCAATGCCAAAATTAACCACGGGTATTCCTGCTGGTCAAACTGGTAATTGGGAAGATTTAGGTGGTCCAACTCCCGAAAATTATACAAATGATCCCGAGGGTCCTGCAAAACTTAAGGAACCTGGAGCAACTCTTTCTCAAGTTAAAGATGTTGTTACCAAGGGCGCAAAACCAGCCGAACCTATGAAGTCTATGGCTTCACCTGTAAAGGAAGAGGAAGAACTGGATGACGAAGATCTCCTTTCCGAAGGAGAGTATGGTAAAGAGGAAAAGGATGGCGAAGAGCCTGTCGAAGTTCCTCATAAAGAAGGTAAAAAGGAAAAGGGTGAAAAGAAGGAAGGTAAAGGTCATGAAAAAGATGAAGATGAAGAAGGCGAAATGAAGAAAGAAGAGTATGACATCGAAGAAGATGTCAATGCTCTTCTAGAAGGTGAAGAACTCTCAGAAGAGTTCCAAGAAAAAGCCCGTGTAATTTTTGAAACAGCAATTAATGCAAAGGTTGCAGAGATCAAAGAATCTCTCCAATCTTCATACGAGCAAGCACTTGTAGAAGAAATCGAAGCAATTAAAGAATCTCTAGTTGATAGAGTTGATGCATACCTTGAGTATGTTGCTGATGAATGGATTTCAGAAAATGCAATTGCTATCGAGCACGGTCTTAAGACTGAAATGACCGAATCATTCCTCCAAGGAATGAAGAGTCTTTTTGAAGATCATTATGTAACAATCCCTGAAGATAGATATGATGTAATTGAGAGTATGGTAGATAAACTTGATGAAATGGAAGGAAAACTCAACGAGCAAATCGAAAAGAATGTTGCTCTTAATAGAAGATTAGCAGAGTCAGTTTCTGATGTAATTTTTGCAACCGTCGCTGAGGGTCTTGCACTTTCTCAGAAGGACAAACTCGCTTCTCTTGCTGAAAATGTTGAGTTTGATAGTGAAGACAACTATCGTGAGAAACTAGTAACTTTAAGGGAATCTTATTTCCCAACTAAAGCACCTAGTGCTCAAAGAGATGTTACTGAGAATTTATCAGAAGAGGCAAACTACTCCGAGGCTCCACAAGTGAGTGGAAGAATGGAGAGCTATCTTTCATTGCTCAGTAAATTTTCTAATAAGTGATTTTTAGAGTATAAAGAATCAAACTAACTTTTTAACGAGGTAAAACAAATGCAAATGTTCAATGCAGAACAATTGCAGGAGAAGTGGGCACCAATCCTTGACTATCAAGGTCTCGATCCAATCAGAGATTCACATCGTAGATCGGTAACCGCTATCCTGCTAGAGAACCAAGAGAGAGAACTACGTGAAGAGCGTGAGTTCCTCTATGAAACTCCAAATATGAATACCCAAACTGGTGCCGGTGGTTACGGTGCTGGTTTCTCAGGTGGCGCTAATGGCGCTGGTCCTGTTGCCGGTTTTGATCCCGTTCTAATCTCATTGATTAGACGTTCAATGCCTAACCTAGTTGCTTATGATCTCGCTGGCGTTCAGCCAATGAATGGTCCTACTGGACTGATCTTCGCAATGCGTTCACGTTACGGTTCACAGTCAGGAACTGAAGCGTTCTTCAATGAAGTTGATTCTTCATGGTCCGGTCAAGACAGTGGATTTGATAACGAATCCGGTCTTTATGTTGATGGTTCTGATGGTGCTTCAGTTGGTCTTGGAACCACTGCACGTCAGGCAGGTACAAATCCAGGTCTCCTAAGCCCAGATTCAAACACCACCCAGGCAGCATATACTACTGGGCAAGGTATGAGAACTGATGACTCGGAAGCACTTGGTGCAACTGGTGGAGATCAGTTCAACCAAATGGCATTCTCAATCGAGAAAGTCACTGTTACCGCAAAGTCAAGAGCACTCAAGGCTGAGTACTCACTAGAGCTCGCACAAGACCTCAAGGCAATCCACGGTCTGAATGCTGAAGCGGAATTAGCAAACATTCTCTCAACCGAGATTCTTGCTGAAATCAACCGCGAAGTTATCAGAACCATCTACAAGACTGCTAAGTCAGGTGCGCAGCACAACGTTGCAACTGCTGGTAAGTTTGACCTCGACGTTGACTCCAACGGTCGTTGGTCGGTTGAGAAGTTCAAAGGACTTATCTTCCAAATCGAGCGCGATGCAAACGCAATCGCAACTGAAACTCGTAGAGGAAAGGGCAACATGATCCTCTGCTCGGCTGACGTTGCTTCGGCACTCACCATGGCAGGCGTTCTTGATTACACCCCTGCACTCAACGCAAACCTTCAGGTTGATGATAGCGGCAATACTTTTGCTGGTATTCTTCAAGGTAAGTACCGCGTATACATCGACCCATATTCGGGTGGTTCTAACCCCGGAGCTGGTGGCGGTCAGTACTACGTTGTTGGTTATAAGGGTTCTTCTCCTTATGATGCAGGTCTATTCTACTGCCCATACGTTCCTCTTCAGATGGTTCGTGCGGTTGGTGAGAATAGCTTCCAGCCAAAAATCGGGTTTAAGACTCGTTATGGTTTGGTTGCAAACCCATTCGCAGAAGGCGATGCCACCAACCAGGGTCTCGGACGCCTCAAGGTTAACAGCAACCGTTACTACAGAAGAGTACAAGTTGCTAACCTTATGTGAGTTAAATTCACATATTTCACTAAGGGGTCTTCGGACCCCTTTTTTTTATCTAAATAAAAATAAAATGCCATGACTTCAGTTTTTGATAAGCAAATTCAAAATAGAAATTACTTATCACCAATAGGATTTAAATTTACCTTAGCTAAAGAACCAAAGGTAGTTTTCTTTTGTAATTCTGCTAGAATTCCAGAAATTACTTTAGGAATTGCGAATCAACCAACGTATTTGAAAGATTTGGATGTTCCTGGAGATAAGATCGTTTATGGTGATTTGACTTTAAAATTTCTTGTTGATGAGGATATGGAAAACTATGTTGCTATTCATAATTGGATTACTGGATTAGGATATCCGGAGACAACTGAACAGTATAGAAATCTTGTGGCAACACCAGACGGACAAGATCCTAAAAAAGCATTTAGTGATGGAACTCTAAGAATCTTGAATAGTAACTATCGTGATGTTGCACTAATTAAGTTTAAGGATTTGTTTCCATATGCATTGTCATCATTAGAATTTGAGGCTGGAGATACCGACTACAATTTCTTTACAGCAGAGGCAAGTTTCAAGTATACTGTCTATAATATCCTAGATAAAAACAACAATCCCCTATGAATCTTGATGAAATCCAGGAAATGTGGCAGAGAGATTCTGTTATAGATCCCGATAACTTACACGATGAATCACTAAAAATACCCCAGTTGCATTCTAAGTATTATACTCTGTACAATACCATCACTCTTCTCCGTGAAAAGGCAAGAGAAACTTACAATAGAGTGCGTTTGGAACGCTACAACTACTACACAGGAAAGGCAACAGCAGAGGTGTATGCTGAAGAACCATTTCCGTATAAGGTAAGAGAAAAGGACGCCATACAGAGGTATATGGATGCCGATGAGAGACTCTGTAAAGTAGATTTAAAGATTAGATATTATGATATTATGCTTAAGTTTCTAGAAGAAGTTCTTAAAATGATTTCTAATAGAACTTATCAAATCAAGAATAGTATCGAGTGGCATAAGTTCACGGCAGGGTATAACTAAATAAAAATAAACTGTCGGTAGAAATGAAGACTTTTGTGCAATTTGTATTAATTTGTGAAAAGTTAAATAAAACTCACGATGAAAATTCTCAAAGTAAACTTTGGAATTATTTTATTGCAAATCCAGATAATAGCAAGATAAGAGATTTAATATTAAATAACGATCTTAAAGGAGCTGAAGAAGAAATAAAAAAGCAGGTAGCGGCAGCAAAAACAAATTCAGAACATCCACTAAATTTTGCAAATGCCGGAGATGAAGAGTTTTCCAAAAAAGAAGGACGACAACCTAATGATGAACAAGACTATAATAATTTTTTAGATGATTCTGTGAGCGGTTTACTAGCACTCAGCAAACAAAAAAAACTAAGAAGTGCTATCGAAAAGGGATTTCCTTCCAGAGTTACTGGAAGTGGTGCAGCAGAATTATCTAAAAAATTTAAAGATGCAGGTGGAACTGATAAAACACCTAAGGGAGATTTGGAAATATATAATCCGGATAATCCTAAGGATAGAAGAGGAATTAGTATGAAAAAGGGTGCTGGTGCCCAGTTAGCATCAGCAGAAGGTGGTGAATTGAAAGGAATGTATAAGATTGCTACCAAAGAATTTATCAAAAAATTTCACAGTGATAAATCTAAAGAAGAAAGAAATAAAATTGAAAAAGAAATTATGAATGATGCCGAACGTCTTTCGGCAATAGGACGTTTACAAAAAACAGCAGGAGAAGCACCAGATGTTGATAAACAAAAGCAAAGTTTAAAAAACGTTTCTCAAGGAATATCAGATAGACTTCTTGACAAGTATCCACAATTTGAAAGACTATTATCTCAAGTTGCAACCTCAGGTAAAGGAAAATTTAAAAGTGATGCAGGAACAGCAGGAATTGTTCTAACAGGAAAAAATAAAGATAAAGAAGCAACTGCCAAACCATCAGAACAGCAGAAGAGTTCAAAACCAAGATTAGCATTACCTAAAGGCACATCTCGTCCAGGAAATTTAAAAATTGATTATAGACCAGAGGAACCAATTTCCAGACAATCTACATTTTCCGATTTTTCAAAGCAAGCAGCAGAAGCACAACAAGCACTTGCTGCCGCTGAAGCAGAAAAGAAATCTGCGCAAAAAGAATTAGAAACAAACTCTGATGGAACTAGAACTTACTTGCAGCATCAGGCACAAAAGAGAATTAATAATCCAAATCTAAATGCAAGATTGGCAAATGCAGATCAGGCAGTACAAACGGCAAATATGACTTTTGCTGATGTCCAGGCAAAAGCGGCACAAGCAAAAGAAAGATTATCAGCACAACCTCAACAACAAAAACCTGAGGTACAACAGCAACAAAGAACTGATCCCGTTGATACTAAACCACAGCAACCTACAACAGTACCATCACAACCTCAACAACCACAAACTCAACCAGAAACTCCAGAACAAAAAAGGAGAAAGAGGGAAAGAACTGATGCTGAAAAAGCAGATACAAGAGCAAGAATGGATGCTGCTGGTCAGGCGCAAGGTCTCCCAAATTAGACAAATAAATACTCATAACTGATACTTTATGAATGTCTCATTTGGTTATATCAAAGAAAAATGAGGTCTATCTCCATATTCAGGCAGAACCTCATGTATATTATGAACTAGCAGACCAATTTACTTTTGATGTTCCCAATGCCAAGTTTGCACCGGCATATAGGAATAAGTATTGGGACGGAAAAATTCGTCTGTTCTCTACGCAAACGGGTGAAATTTATATTGGTCTTTTAGATAGAATTATAAGATTTTGTGAGACTCATAATTATACCTATGAGTTCAAAAATAATAAATTTTATGGACTTCCTTTTGAGATAAATGAAGGGATATCAAAGGAAGGTGTAAAAGATTATATGACGGCAATCAGTAAGCACCCTCCACGCGACTATCAAATTGAGGGAGTATACGACGCTTTAAGACATAATCGTAAGTTATTGATATCTCCAACTGCTTCTGGAAAGTCATTAATGATATATTCTCTTGTGAGATACTACGTTGAGAAGCGGCAAAATATTCTCGTAGTTGTTCCGACGACTTCCCTTGTAGAACAAATGTATAAAGATTTTGCAGATTATGGATGGGATGTTGGTTCATACTGCCACAAAATCTATGCGGGAAAAGAAAGAGAAACTGATTCTCAAGTCATTATTACTACTTGGCAGTCTATCTACAAACTTCCCAAGCAGTACTTTTCCAGATTTAATGTTGTCGTAGGAGACGAGGCACACCAGTTTAAATCCAAGTCATTAATATCTATAATGACTAAACTTTGTGATGCCAAGTACCGTTTTGGATTTACCGGAACACTAGATGGATCCCAAACTCATAAGTGGGTTCTTGAGGGTTTATTTGGTCCATCATATAAGATTATCAAGACAGATGAACTAATGCAAAAGGGGCATCTTGCAAAATTAGATATTAAAGTTTTATTACTTAAGCATCCTCCAAACAGGTTCGAAACTTTTGAGGATGAAGTTCAGTATATTATTAATCATCAGAAGAGAAATAACTTTATAAAGAATCTTTCTCTTGACTTAAAAGGTAATACTCTTGTCCTTTTTGCCAGAGTAGAAGGACACGGACAACCACTTTACGATCTCATAAATAATAACAAAACTGATAATAGGCACGTATTTTTTGTTCACGGTGGAGTCGCTACCGAAGAACGCGAATTAGTTAGAGAAATTACCGAAAGAGAAAATAATGCAATCATCGTTGCTTCTTACGGCACTTTTTCTACTGGTGTCAATATCAGAAATCTTCATAATGTTATATTTGCTTCGCCTAGCAAATCAAGGATACGAAATCTCCAATCCATCGGAAGAGTCTTACGAAAAGGAGAAAATAAAGTAAAGGCAACTTTATATGATATTGCCGATGATATTAGTTACAAGTCTAGAAAAAACTATACTTTAAATCACCTTATTGAAAGAATTAAAATCTATAATGAAGAAAACTTCAATTACGATATAGTAACCATACCAATGAAAGACTGATGGGAGAAGAATTTTATTGCACTCTAAAACTAGTATCTGGAGAAGAAGTATTCTCCCTTATAAGTGTGGATGAAGGGGATGATGAACCAATAATCATCCTACAAAATCCTGTTATTATGAAGTCGGTTACTAATCAAACGGGAACATTTTTAAAGATAAAACCCTGGATAGAAACTTCTAGCGATGATATCTATATTATTAAACTTGATAAAGTAATTACTATGACAGAATCTAAAGATTCAATGATTATAGAATTATATAAAAAATATGTTTCTTCGGATGATGATACAATTGATGTCTATAAACCATCCGGACAGGTTGGAGTTTCATCCGAAATGGGATATTTAACCTCAGTTAAGAAAGCTAGGGAGATATTAGAAAATTTATTTAAAGACTCTAAAGAAAGCTAAGTCTTATCTTTAACGGGAACAAACCTATTCTACTTATGTTTTTGATACTTGTCAAGCCCCTATTTTGTGTGGTATAATAAACATAACTTATACGAACAAAAACAATGCTATGCCAAAGAAAAAGTCAGAACATTATGTTAATAACAAAGAGCTACTAGAAGCTCTTATCGTTCATAGGACGAAAGTTGCCAAGGCAAAAGAAGAAGGACTACCAAAACCACGTATTAGTAATTATCTTGGAGAATGTTTCTTAAAGATTGCTACTCACCTTTCATATAAACCCAATTTTGTCAATTATATGTTTCGTGAAGATATGATTTCTGACGGAATAGAAAATTGTGTGCAGTATATCCATAATTTTAATCCAGAGAAGTCACAAAATCCTTTTGCATACTTCACTCAAATCATTCACTATGCTTTCTTGAGAAGAATTCAGAAAGAGAAAAAGCAGTTAGATATTAAAACCAAAATTATCGAAAGAACTGGATTTGATGAAGTTATGACAGTTGATGACGGGTTGCTTTCTGGCAGTAATTCCGACTATAATACGATGAAGGACAACATCCAATATAGAAACGGAAACCGATGAAGGTAGCAATTCTTACCGACACTCACTATGGTGCCAAAAAGGGTTCAAAGCATCTGCACGATTACTTTGAACTCTTCTATAAGAATGTATTTTTTCCTGCCCTTGAAGAGCACGGGGTAGAGACAGTCATTCATATGGGAGATGCCTTTGATAGTCGTAAGTCAATTGATTATCAAAGTTTAGAGTGGGCAAAGAGAGTTGTATTTGAACCCCTCAAGCAATATGATGTTCATATGATTGTTGGTAATCACGATTGTTACTACAAAAATACCAATAATGTAAATTCTCCTGCTCTTCTTCTCAAAGATTATCCAAACATTAAAACTTATAGTTCCCCAACGAATACTAAGGTTGGTGGAATTGATATGACTTTTATTCCTTGGATTTGTAGTGAGAACTATGATGAAACTCTAAAAGTTGTTAAGAAATCCAAGGCAAAGGTTGCACTGGGACATCTTGAACTCAAGGGTTTCCGTGTCAATAAACATCTTATAATGGAGGAACATGGACTGGAAGCGAATCTTTTTTCAAACTTCACAAAGGTATTTTCTGGTCATTACCACACTCGTTCTGATAATGGAACTGTGTTCTATCTCGGTAATCCTTATGAAATGTATTGGACGGATGTAAATGATACTCGGGGATTTCATATCTTTGATACTGAAACTCTAGAACACACTCCAATCAACAATCCTTATAAATTGTTCTATAACATTTATTATGATGATACCCCACATCAATTGTTTGATGCCTCTGAGTATTCTAATAAAATTATCAAGGTGATTGTCCGTAAAAAGTCCAAACAAAAAGATTTTGAGAAGTTTATCGACAAACTCTATAAAGTTGGTATTCAGGACCTGAAGATTGTTGAAAACTTTGAGATTCAGGAAAATGAAAACTTTGCAGTTGATGAAGAGGAAAATACTATTTCAATTCTGAATCGCTACATTGATGAGGCAGAATTTGATTATGATAAAAATGTTATTAAGAGTATATTTCAAGACCTTTATAAACAAGCTTGCGAAGTAGAGTAAATGTTTCTTCTCACACTTAAGGACAGAAAAGATGACGGGGCATATGCTGTCCAAGACAGATATGGGGAAAAAGTTTTATTTTTATTTGAAGATGAAGATGATGCAACTCGTTATGCTATGATGCTTGAGGATGATGAGGACTATGAAAAAGAAATGGAAGTTGTGGAAGTTGATGATGAACTTGCCATAAAGACCTGTAAGAACTATAATTACAAATATGCCGTAATTACTCCTGACGATATTGTGATTCCTCCCAAAAATGATAGTATTTAAGACAATTAAATGGAAGAACTTTCTTTCTACCGGTAATAACTGGACTGAAGTTGATTTCCAAAAAAATCATACAAACCTAATTATTGGAACAAATGGCGCAGGTAAATCTACTGTTCTTGATGCCCTGACTTTTGTTCTCTTTAATAAACCGTTTCGTAAAATCAATAAACCGCAATTGGTCAATACGACCAACGAAAAGGATTGTCTGGTTGAGATTGAGTTTTCTGTTAATGGACGGGATTATTTGGTTCGTCGTGGAATCAAACCAAATGTTTTTGATATTGAAGTAAATGGTAAGCAACTTCATAAAGAATCTGATGACCGATTGAATCAGAAGATTCTAGAAGAAAATATTCTAAAAGTAAATTATAAGTCTTTTACTCAAATTGTGATTTTGGGTTCTAGTACCTTTGTGCCGTTTATGCAACTTACGACTGCCAACCGTCGTGAGGTGATTGAAGACTTATTGGACATTCGGATATTCTCCGCAATGAATGCTCTTATCAAGGAAAAGATTCGTGTTCAAAAGGACGAAATAAAATCTCTTGAATTGAAGAAGCAAAACCTTAAGGATAAGGTTGAAATGCAAAAGAGTTTTATTGAGGAACTTGAGAATCGTGGAAATGCCAATATTAATGCCAACCAAGAAAAGATTGCCAATTTGATGGGCGAAGTTGGCATTTACATGAACGAGAATGCCAAGACTGAGGAAGACATTTTTAAATATATTAAGGAGCAGGAAGATGTTACTGGTGCCGCTGAAAAGTTAGGGAAACTTAACAATCTTAAGGGTAAGATCTCTCAGAAAGTATCTACGATTACTAAAGAGCACAAGTTCTTTACTGAAAATACGGTATGCCCTACTTGCACTCAAACTATTGAGGAGGAGTTTCGGTTAAATAGAGTTACGGACGCTCAAAATAAAGCAAAGGAACTCCAGAAAGGTTTTCAGGAACTTGAGGAGACTATGAAGTTCGAAGAAGAACGAGAGCGTCAATTTCTAGCACTATCGAAGGAGATTACGAAACTCAACCATGAGATTTCTCAAAACAATACTCGGATTTCACTCAGTCAGAGACAAATACGAGACCTTGAATCTGAAGTTCAAACTATTACCGAACAACTTAAAAACCGAAATACTGAACATGAGAAGCTAGAAGAATTTAGAGAGAATCTCCAAAAAACATTTGACGACCTTTCAGATAAAAAAGAAGAAATCGTTCATTATGATTTTGCCTATTCCCTACTCAAGGATGATGGCGTAAAAACGAAGATTATCAAAAAGTATCTTCCTTTCATCAATCAGCAGGTGAATCGTTATTTACAGATGATGGATTTTTATATTAATTTCCATCTTGATGAAGAGTTTAATGAAAGTATCAAGTCTCCAATTCACGAGAACTTTTCTTATAGTTCTTTTAGTGAAGGTGAGAAGATGAGAGTTGATTTGTCTCTTCTCTTTACTTGGAGAGAAGTTGCAAGACTTAAGAACTCGGTGAATACCAACTTGCTGATTATGGATGAGGTATTTGATAGTTCTCTTGATGGATTTGGAACCGAAGAGTTTCTTAAGATTATTCGTTATGTCATTAAGGATGCTAATATCTTTGTGATTTCTCATAAGACCGGACTTGAGGACAGATTTGAAAGTGTCATACGCTTTGACAAGAAGGCAGGATTCTCGTATAAAGTAGAATCATAAGCAAAAGGAAAATGCAAGTACCTAACAGGCATCACCACTCCAAAAAGGAGCAGAAACGAAAACTCAAACCACAGGCACTCCGACAGGCAAAGGCACGTCGGCAGGCACTCAAGAAGCGTCTCCTTCACGGGGACGCTTCTTTTTTATAAATAATTAAAAAGTTTTGGAAAAATGAGAGAACAAGAAGTTAGAGATCTCTATGAGGCTTATCAGCAGGTTCATCAGGTTCAAGAAGAAGTAGAGCAACTTGATGAAAATATTCAAGGTGCCGTAAAAGGTGCTCTTGATAAAGGTGCTAATTTTATGAAAACGAATCCTGTTGGGAAAGCAGTTTCTAATGTTATTGCTCCTGTTGGTAGTGGAAGAGGAACTCCAACAGCGACAAGTGGTGGATATCGTAAAGAAGAGACCGACCTCTTTGACACCATCCTAGAATACCTAGTTGCCGAAGGTTTTGCCGATACAAATGAAGCGGCACTTAAGATTATGGCAAATATGAGCGAAGAGTGGAGACAGAGTATTGTTGAAGCACAAGAGGCTCGCAATAATCCTGAAGATTATGAGGAGAGACAAAGAAAAGCAAAGAGTAAAAAGCAAAAAGCAATGGAAGATCCACATACAGGAATCAATTCACCCGCTTTTGCCGCCTTTATGAAAAAGCAGGGACGTTAAGAACCACTTCCAAAACTGGCACACAAGAGGGTTTCACCACCCTCTTTTTTTGTATAATACGTTCATAAGACAAACGAACTCCGATGACCGTAAATTTTGAAGTAAAAGGTATGCTCGCCCGTCTTCTGGCAACGGAAGACCTGATTGTGGAACACAAGAAAGTTGAGACTGCCTGCTTTAACGTTCATACACGGGTCCTGACGCTTCCTATGTGGCAGAAGGCAAGCAGTGGAGTTTATGATATGTTGGTTGCTCACGAAGTCTCTCACGCCCTCTACACTCCCGATGAAGACTGGACGGAGCAGGTTCAGGTTCCTCCACAGTTTGTGAATGTGTGTGAGGATGCCCGTGTGGAGAAACTGATGAAGCGTCGTTATGCGGGTCTGGCAAAGACCTTCTATGGTGCCTATCGGGAACTTCAGGAAGATGATTTCTTTCAGGTTGGTGATGATGACCTTTCAACCTATAATCTTGCCGACCGTGTAAATCTTTACTTTAAGATTGGTAATTTCTTGACTCTTGAATTCACTAAGAGGGAACAGGAAATCGTAGATATGATTGGTAAGGCAGAGACTTTTACTGAAACTCTGGATGCTGCCAAGGTTCTTTATGAATACTGCACTCAAAAGCAGGAAGAAACCATTCAACTTCCCAGTATTGATAATCACGAACAGTCTCCTGGATCTGGTGCTGGAGATAAAACCGAAGAACAGCAAGAACTTTTTCCCGAAGAGGATGGTGAAGGTGGTGAGGATAAGCAACAAACTTCTGGGTCCGAACAACAAACTCAAGGTGAAAAGTTTGACAACCAAAATATTCAACAGACTGGTGGAGAACACGCCGATCCGGATGTGAAGACTATGAGTTCTCTTGAGGAAAGCCTGAAGGAACTGGTGAATAACAACATTCAAGAAACTAATTATCTTGAACTTCCCAAACTGAATATGGATTCCGTGATTATTTCGAATCAAATTATTCACGAAACCTGTAAGGAAACTTGGCAAAATCAAATTTATGTGCAGGACAATGCCGACATTTTCGCAAATGTCGATACTGATTATGTGAATTTCAAGCGTTCGGCACAAAAGGAAGTAAATTATCTGGTAAAAGAATTTGAATGTCGCAAGGCAGCAGATTCCTATGCCCGTGCATCTGTCTCAAAGACTGGTGTTCTGGACTGCACCAAACTTCATACCTATAAGTATCAAGAGGATTTGTTTAAGAAAGTAACCACATTTGCCAACGGTAAAAATCACGGTCTGGTTTTCGTTCTGGACTGGTCTGGTTCTATGAATAATGTTCTTATGGATACGGTCAAGCAACTTTATAATCTTATCTGGTTCTGCAATAAGGTGAATATTCCTTTTGAGGTTTATGCCTTTACAAACGATTGGAACTATAGGTCTTCCTATGATAGTGATGGTAAAGTAACCAGTACTCCCAAGGAACATACTCCTCGTAAAGAAAATGAACTGGCAATTGATTATTCCTTTGGTTTGATGAACATTCTTACCAGCAAAGTAAAAAGTTCGGTTCTTGATACTCAACTCAAGAACATTTATCGGGTTGCCAAATATCACGACCGCTCTAATAATGGTGGTTACTATTGTTCCTATCAAGCTCCTCACAGGATGTCTCTTTCTGGCACTCCTTTGAATGAGGCTCTGGTTGCCTTACATCAAATCCTCCCCAAATTCCAAAGTGAGAACAAACTGCAGAAAGTTCAGTGTGTTGTTTTAACTGATGGTGAAGCTGCTCCCTTGAAGTACTATCGTGAAATCAAACGTAATTGGGATAATGGAGAGTCTTATTTGGGATGTAATTATGTGACTGATAATTCTTATTTGCGGGATCGTAAGACTGGAAATGTCTATAAGTTTTCTGAAAAGAATTGGAATAGTGTCAGCGAATTCACCGACCTTCTTCTTCGGAATCTTCGTGATAATTTCCCCAGTGTGAATTTTATTGGAATGCGTATTCTTGAATCTCGTGATGCGGGGCATTTTATTCGTAACTACACTGGATATACTGATGGCACTTACGATAAAGTGATGACCCGTTGGAAGAAAGAACGTAGTTTTGCCATCACCTCCTCTGGATATCATACTTATTTCGGTCTTTCTTCCTCTGCTCTCAATAGTGATACAGAGTTCAAGGTTGCCGAAGATGCCTCAAAGGCACAAATTAAAACCGCATTTGTCAAGTCTTTGAGTTCTAAAAAAATGAATAAGAAAATTCTTGGCGAGTTTATTCAATTAGTTGCTTGATTTATTATGAAAACTAAATTTCCATACGAACACGTTGTTGATTGTATTCAAAAAATTGTTTGGATTAATTGGAATGGGAATGGGCAAATTGGACTTTATGGCATACCATATCTGGTAGAAAAGTATTATCCTGGTTATACTGCCAAAATTGCCAGCGATGAATATTTTGCGACCTTGAAAAACAAAAGGGTTTCATAAATAACTAAAAAGTAGTTGTAAGATGAACTCAAAAGAACTTCGCAATCTCCAAGAAGCATATTTGGAAGTTGTTGAAAATCAGCAACTTGATGAGGCATATGTAGATTTTACCAAAGATAGAAAGGATTCTTTGGGTAGACCAAAGCTATCGCCAAGAGGAAAGGCGCTGACAAAAGCGGTGTCATCATTACAACCTAAGCCTGGGGTTCGCCATCGTGATGATAAAAAGAACAAAGAAAGATCTGATCAGATAAAAACCGCTATAAATTCTTTTGATTCAAAAAAAGTACAAGCGAAATCAGCAGCAAATAAAAATAAGAAAAAAGCATTTGGAAATCGTCTAACCAGAAGTGATAGACAAGGTATTCGTGATAGTTATGAGTATGACCTTTACGACATCATCCTCTCACACCTTCTTGATGAAGGATATGCTGAAACTCCAGAAGCAGCAGAAGCAATTATGGCAAATATGGGTGAAGAGTGGAGAGAGAGTATTGTAAATGAAGGTAAATCTTCTAGACCACGTTATCCTGGTGGTAGAGGTGTTTTAGACCAGGAAACAAGAGATGAAAAAAGAGAAGCTTCTGTCGAAAATATGCGTGGACATACAGAGGGTCCTGGAACTGTAACAAAGAATCCTAAAAAACTCCGTAAGCAAGCGGCAATGGGTGAGAACGGATAAAACCACTTTCCAAACTGTCACAGGGGGCACCATCGCCCCCTTTTTTATTGCTATAATTACTTCAGTTAAACAAAACCACCTAACTAGATTATGTCTCGCAAAAATTCCGTGACAACTGACTACATCATTACTTCCCTCAAGGCACTCTTTGGCACCGAAGTTACTTCTGCCGATATTCGTGGATGGTGTGCATCCAACGGAGCAAACTACCAAACCGTGTCTTCCAAACTTGATGGTTACAAAGTTTCTCGTGGTCGTTGGAATCTTGAAGTGACCCCCACCGTTGTTGGTAAAATGGAGCAGGCATATCAAGCTCCTGCTGCCCTTCCTGCCGTAGAACAGAACCTTATTCCTGATAAAGATGATACCTTCGTCAAGTTTGGTAATTT
>Ga0315904_10000395_pt1 | contig 68667 bp, 63 predicted proteins | sample LakEriMetagenome_6_FD_203529 | JGI IMG/M metagenome (GOLD analysis project Ga0315904, IMG submission 203529) | Freshwater fungal communities from buoy surface, Lake Erie, Ohio, United States - Buoy 12 MA120 | ecosystem: Environmental > Aquatic > Freshwater > Lake | place: USA: Lake Erie, Ohio...
TGCAGGGTAGCGATTATGATCCGATCTATCAGTCGTACCGGAAGTCAGCAGTTACCGGGAGTGGTTGTTCCTCCTTCTCCTACTCGAGTTGTGGTAGCTCCAGCGATACGGATTCCGGCAGCGGATGCGGCAGCGGGAGTGGGTGCGGTGGTTGCGGCGGCGGAAGTGGCTGCGGAGGCGGTGGTTGTGGCGGAGACTGAGCCCATGCCCCGTCACGAAGATCTGCCATCGTTGGGGGTGGGACTCGGTTTCCGACCTGTCCACCGCGAACAGATCATCCACTTCCGAAAGTCGATCGACTTCCTCGAGATCGTAGCCGATCATTACTTCACCACTTCGCCGGCCAAGCAGGCGGAGTTAGAGATGCTGAAGGCCAACTTTCCGCTCATCCCGCACGGACTCGCGTTATCGGTTGGGAGTGCGGAAGGAATCGATACTAGCTACTTGAATAACTTTCGAGGCATCGTCGAAGCGGTACACCCTGCATGGTGCAGCGATCACATCGCATTCACTCGCGCCGGTGGGATCGATATCGGACACTTGACACCGGTTCCCAAAACATCGGCCGCGCTCCGTGTCATACGTGACAATCTACGACGCGTCCAAGAATCCATGTCGGTCCCGATCATCCTTGAAAACATCACCGAATCGATCCGATATCCGGAAGATGAGTTTACGGACGCTGAATTCTTGGGACGGATCTGCGACGAAAACGATGTCGGGATATTGTTGGATGTCACGAACCTATACATCAACTCCGTGAATTATCGATTCGATGCCTTGGAGGTTGTACAGCGTTTGCCCAAGGATCGTATTGTGCAGCTGCACTTTGTGGGTGGCAGGATGGAGCAGGGTCGATGGGTGGATTCTCACGATTCGACCACCCAGGATGAAATCTGGCAATTGCTCGAGTCGGTGCTGGCGATTGCGCCGGTGAAGGGGGTGATCCTCGAGCGCGATGAGAAGATTCCACCCTTGCGAGATTTGATTCCGGAGTTGGATCGCGCTCGAAGTCTGTTTCCGCAGGAGATTGTCGATTGAGCGACGAGGAACGGGACCGCCTCAGGATACAGCAGGCAGCCTTGGCAAAAGCGTTGACGCGGTCGACCGAGGAACAAGCTTCTCTTCAAGAAGCGAGCTTGGCTGGATTGGATGCCGGTGAGATTGCGAGATCGGCGGAGACGCTCGTTCGGAAACGCATTTCGCAGACCCGCTCCGTCCTACGGGGAACAGCCAGGATTCTCGGCGAGGAATTCCCCACGGAATTCCGAGTCTTTGCGGCCACCCATTTCTTCAACGGTCCTGACGCGATTTGGCAGGATGCGGTCGAGTTCACGCAATGGCTCGCTCGACGCCGTTCGCAACCCGCCTGGTTACGGGACACCTTGAAATGGGAGCGAGCGCGGTGCCTTTGGGAATACCGTACCTCTTGTTTTTCTTTGTTTCGTTTGCGGTACAGCATCGCCGCCTGGCTCGACAAGGCAGGACCGATCGAGCCCGAGTCGATGAACCATTGGGTTTTGGTTTGGCGATTTGGTCGTCTCGGGGGGATTCGAGCATATCCGCGCCGCAGAGGCTCCTCGACCTAAAGCCCCGGAGTTGTGGGGCACGGCTGCCCTGACTCCTTCATGTTCCCTTCAGGTTGCAGCGTCTACAATATCCGGATGCGATTACTCGTTGTCGAAGACGAACCAGATCTTTTGCAGTCCCTCGCGGACGCTCTGCGCGAAGACGGTTACGCCGTGGATACGGCTAGCCGAGGCGACGACGGCTTGCATAAGGCAAAGGTCTGGGATTACGACGCGATCGTTTTGGATTGGATGCTGCCGGGCATCAACGGGATGGACTTCCTAAAGCAGCTACGACGAGTAAAGAAAACGCCGGTGTTGCTTCTGACGGCTCGGGACACCGTGAGCGACCGTGTTCACGGACTCGACTCAGGTGCAGACGATTATGTCGTCAAGCCGTGCAGTCTCCGCGAGCTTCTGGCGAGAGTTCGTGCTTTGATCCGCCGCAGTTCCGGGCACGCGTCGAACGTGATTGAGATCGGATCGATCCGGATCGACACGGGTCGCAAGACCGTTCAAGACGGAGGCCAAGATATTCCGCTGACCGCTCGAGAATATGCTCTCGTCGAGTTGCTGGCCTTGAATCGCGGGAAACTCGTCTCGCGGAGTATGATCTACGACCATATTTTCGACGAAGACGACGACAGTCTTTCCAACATCGTCGATGTTCACGTTTCGCATATTCGAAAGAAACTGGGCAAAGATTTCATTGAAACGCGTCGCGGTCAAGGATATCTGCTCGATGGCTAGAGCGACATGGCCTCGGATTCCATGGTTACGATCTTTGCGATGGCGGATCCAAGCATGGTATGCGGCCATCCTGATTCTGTCGCTGTGCGCCTTTGGTACGATGCTCTACTTAGAATCCTCACGCGCCATGTGGCGTGAGATGGATGCCGACTTGATCGGCGGAGTAAGAGCTTTGGAGGGCGTTCTGCGTATGCCGCCACCGCCGCCGCCGCCCTTTCGCAACCCGGGACCTCAGGTACCTTGGGATGATCCGCCACCTCGCCGTCCCGAGTTACCGGAAGGTGAGGTTGGCGGCAACCCAAACGCAAGGCCGGTGCTGCCGCCATTTCCTCAGTTTCCGCCCCCGGAAGGTCACGATCCGCGGCACCCTCCGCGCGACCGTCCCCCGTCGCGCACCATCGATTGGAGTGCTTTCGATCGCGTCGCGCCGTTGCGATTGGTTCGTCCGGAGCGCAACACCTATCGTATCGTCTGGAACATGGACTCGACCGTGATGCACCAGGCGGGAAACGGTGAGGAATTGCCAAGCTGGGAATACGTGAGCGCAAGCTTGCGCAACATGCGTGAGGGAAACATCGTCATTCGTCAGCGAGGATCCCTAAGAGAGGCTTTCCTCATGGGTCCGCGCAACTCGATGGTATTCGGAGTGGGAATGGATGTGCGTCCGGAACTCGATCGCTTGAATCGGCTGCTGGGTCTGTTGGTTGGTTCCGGTGTCTTGGTATGCGGTTTGGGATTAGCCGGGGGCGCATGGTCGCTCCAGCGAACGCTGCGTCCGATGCGGGCCATGCAGGAGACCGCAAGTACGATTCGCTCCGACAACCTGAGTCAGCGATTGAATGCCCAATCGATCGATAGCGAGCTCGCGGAATTCACAGCGTCGATCAACTCGATGCTCGACCGCGTTGAAGCAGGATTTGAGCAGCAGCGGCAATTCGCGGCAGACGCCTCCCACGAATTGCGTACTCCGTTGGCCATCCTGCTCTCGAGCACGGAGTTGGCGCTCAGTCGCGAACGGACCCCGGAAGCCTACCGCGCCGAGTTGGAAAAATGCCAGCGGGCAGCCCAGCGTATGAAATCGCTCGTCGAGGCACTCTTGACGCTGTCTCGAATGGATGCATCCAGCCAAACGCTCGCGATGGAACCAGTTGTGATGGACCAATTGTGCCGGGACCAGTTAGAATTGCATCAGGAGTTGGCCGCTCAGCATCAGGTATCGATTTCTTCGAACCTTGAGCCGTGCGTATTGACTGGACACGCCGGAATCCTAGAGCGGATGGTCGCGAACTTGCTACTCAATAGCATTTTTTACAATCGCGAAGGGGGCTCCATCGAAATGACCTTAAAATCCGCAGGTGACATGATCGTTCTCGAGATTCGCGACACCGGGATTGGGATTCCCAAGGAGGAAGTTCCCAATCTGTTTCAGCGATTTTATCGGGTCGACAAGGCTCGATCGCGCCGCACGGGGGGAAGTGGCTTGGGGTTGGCCATCTGCGATCTGGTTGTGCAGTTGCATCACGGAAAGATCGATGTGGAGTCTCAGGTCGGCGTCGGCTCCACATTCCGAATTCAATTGCCCAAGCGACAGCCTATCGAGTAATTGGCCGATTACTCTTAGGGTTTCCCTTCCCACTCTTCGTCATCGTCATCGTCACCGTAGATGGAGATCGCCCATTGCGGATAGGGAACAGCACTCCCCTTCATGGCATGCCACAGCACTCGATTCAGTTTATCCTCGGGTGCTCGGTCGATCTCTCGGAAATTCATTTCGTCAGACCATTCGGCGTGGAGACGGAGCAGGGGATCCCGAATCGCTACCGAATCTGGATTCATTTGGTCGAGCGGAATCGACACAGGAACCGACTCGAACGGGGTCACATCGGGAGTATCCTGGAAGCAATCGAACATCGGAGTCGCACTGGCATCGAACTGATTCATGGGGGGCAGCCCGAGAATCTGCTCCATCGTCCTAAGCATGCTGGTGGTATTGTATTGAGTACTGACCACGGCACCGCGCCGAGCATAGGGGCTGATGCAATAGGCCGTGGTCCGATAGCCACTGACGTGGTCCCAACCTGCCTGCGGGTCGTCCTCGATGATAAAGATCGCCATTTTAGGCCAGAACGGCGACTTGCTGAGTCCTTCGACCATCCGCCCAACCGCGAGATCGCCATCGGCCATGCAGGAAGCGGGGGTTGGGCAATTCTTGGATGTCCCGCTCGTATGATCGTTCGGTAGGCACACGATGGTCAGTTGCGGGTAGGAACCTTTCTCTTCGAACTCTTTGAGCTCTTTGAGGAAATAATCTGCTCGCACTTGATCAGGGACCGACATGTTCCATCCGACATACCCTGTGGGCGAGAAAGGTCGGATGCTTTCGATCCCGGGGGTGGATTCGAAGATCACCAAATCCTCGATCCCCTTCCATGTCTTGTAGCAGCTCATGTAATCGACATCCCCTTTGCGATTGGGATCTCGCCATCGCACCACGGGCATCATGAACTCTCCGTAGTTCCGGATTGTGATATTGTGTTTGATCGCGTTATCCCACAGGAATCCTGCGGGTGAATAGGCAAGCGCATCAATGTCGCTTTCCTCCATGCCATCGGGGTAGCTGCGAGGAAAGCCCGCGAAGCTCTTTTCGAGGTAGTCGGTGGCAATAGCGGTTGTGCTCCAGTTGTGGCCGTCTGCGCTCAAAATACCGCAGCAGTAGGTGTTATCCAGCAGCACGAACTCATCGACCAGTTTGTGCTGGTTTGGCGTGATATCACGTCCGAAGATGCATAGCTTGGGGTCGCCGTTGCCCCGGGGAATATCTCCAAAGACCTGATCGAACGTGCGATTCTCTTTAATGATATAGACCACATGCTTGATGAAACTCGGCTCGCCGATCCGATCCGGGACGGCGAGTGGGGGTTGATTTGGGCGCGGTGCCAAACGCGATTTCACCGTCGCATCGTAGCGCATGTTTCTCGAAGCGATCTCGGAGAGAGAGGGCAATGCATCATCTGCGGGAATTGGGAACCAGGAAAGGCTCCCCTGGTATTGATGCGAATTGAAGCCTTTCCCGTCCCCTTGCGGCTTGGGTTGTGTCGGCAATCCTTTGATGTTGGCGACGTACAGCGTGCGCTCGGTGGGGTGCATCGCGACCGCGCCCGGAAACCAGCCGACCGGGACCAATCCTTTTAGTCGCGTGTCACCACGATCTTCGGGGTCGAAGTCGATGACTGCGATGGCATTTTGTGTTCCATTCGCGACGTAGAGGCGATCCCCGCTTCGATCGAAGACCATCGCATTGGGTGACGCTCCAAAGAGATCGGCGGGACTCGGCTTGACGAAGACCGTTTCGAGAACGGCGGCTTGGTCGGTATCGATGATGCTGAGGGTATCGCTCCCTGCGTTCGCGCATACAACGTACTTGGCATCCGGAGAAACGGCGAGGGCGGAAGCGTGCAATCCGACGAGAAGTTCATTAGTGGCACCGGTCTCGAGGTCGATGATGCTGACCGAACCTTCGCTGGCGATGTGGCGAACTGGGTCAACGCGCACCGTGGTCCCTTTCCCGGCTGGACCGGTCAAATCACCGGACTCGGGTCGACGTCCGCCCCAGTTGCTCACGTAGGCTTTCCCCTTGGTGATCACGACGTCGTAGGGAGCGACCCCCACATCGAACATCCGCAACGTTTTCCCAGATGACGGGTCGATTTCGAGGAGGCGATTCGAAAGATTGCCGCAGATATAGAGCCGATCGCCAGAAGAAGAAAAAGCCATTCCACTTGGGATCTCTTGTTTGCGTTTCGGAGCGTCTGCATTTGGCAATTTTAGGACGTGCGACGGCTTGACTGCGCGTAATCTCTCCACCGAGAAAACCTTGATCGAGCCCTGGACGTTGCTGAGGTAGATCTGCTTGCCATCGGGCGAGAACAGCAGACCCGTAAAGCTGAGAAGGGCAACGTCATCGGGCTTGAGGTTGTTCGCTGCGTTGGGGGAAGCGTCGATCGCTTGGGTTTCGCTAGGCATATCGACGCGATCCAGGATTTCACCCGTTTCAGGATCGAAAACAACCAGCTTGCTCGTCTTTCCCGAAGTGATACCAAAGGAGCCGTCGGGGGAGATCGCCACCGCTTGGGGACGCATTCCCGGCAGATCCGTCCATTTGCCGTAGGGAGTGATACGTTGGTGAACGGGAGTCATCAACGCAGCGTCGTCGATGCGACCAACACGCGTCTGCGTCGCGTCCTGTGCCAAGGCGTGGATCGACGACCAAGTCAAACAGATTGCAACGAAGAGTACCGGCCGATTTCTCATTGGCATTTCCATTTCCGAAGATCTTCGCCGCAGATGGCTATGCGTTTAGACGAACGCTTGCATCGTCCGCGATATTGACCCAGACGTGGACGTGCGGAGCACCGCGGAAGTACCAAACAAAGCTGGGGCCTTCCAATCGCCAATTGTCCCATATACGATCCTCGCCGATATCTTCGTCGGTGTAGAACGCGAGATGGAGGCGATCGATGCCACCCTGTTTGTCCAAACAGGCTTGGACTTCGTCTCGATCGGTGGTCCGGAACGGTTCGATCAGTTTATTGAGAGTGCGAACGAGTTCCGTTTTTTGGTCGCGAGATAACTCGGACACAGGAATGCCGGGATAGCCGTCGCTCCGGAATCCAACGGATTCTTCGTCAGGTGATTCAGCGACTTCGGCGAGTTTGCGTTGGCGTCCATCGAGCATCTTGTAGACCTGGTTAGCGGCCAACGCTTGTTCCCAGAATACATTGCCCGGGTGGTTTGGCAGTTCATCATCGGTTCCCGCTGCATGACCATAAAATACGGGTCCCCCGAGAGCCACGTGGTCTTGCGTGTTGCCGTCGCAACGGAGGGTGGTGTGCCGCCCGGTGAGAACGAACTCGAATTGCGAGCTGCCTGGGGTACCAAAAATGGCCAAACTTTGCCCGACACCAAAGCCGCCCATGTCATCCTTGAGTTGTTTATCAAAGCGATCATGCCAATCGGGGTGGATGATGCCACGGAAAATATCTCTCACGAGGGCTTGCTGATCGCTCGTGTAGAAATCGCTCAGAATGGTAGGTTTCGTGATCTTCCAATTGTTGGCGACGCGCGTTCGTAGGAGGCCTTGGTCTTTGGTGGTGTGTTGCCAATCGAAACAGACCGTCTCTTTCTGACGGGGTGTTAACGAGTCATAGAGGAGCTTGACGAGTGTTTCTGGTGTTTGCAGGGATTGGTTTGACGCCAAGAGCGGGTGAGTGCCGAGCGAGCCGGCGAAGACGGCGGCGGCTGTGCTCGCTTGCATGAATTGTCGCCGATCCCAATGCGAGGGATGTCCAGTGCGTTCGGAAGAGGAAAGCCTATCCATTTCTTTTGCTCCAAAACGAGAACCATGGCGTGTGAATACCGAGCACCCTGACATCATACCTCAGATTGACGCAGCCGCGTTCTTAGCTATTGGGATTCCACTCTGGGAATCGTTCGAGTTGCTGCTTGAGGGCAGCCCGGGCACGGTTCAGGCGGGATCGAACCGTTCCTATGGAGATTCCGAGGACATCGGCGATCTCTTCGTAAGCGAGATCTTCCATTTCCCGGAGCACGAGGATGGACCGGTGATCTTCCGACACGAGCGCGAGGGCTTGATGGACCAACTGGACATCCTCGTTTCGAGACAAACGATCATCGGGTGATTCTCCGTTGGACACCGGCTCGCTCCCGGTGTTTTCGCGGGATTCATCCAAGGAGAGAACACCTCGATTGCGTCGCCGACGGGCAAGGGCGAAATTGAAAGCGATTCGGTAAATCCAAGTAAAGAATCGACTGTTCTGCTGGAAAGTGTCCAGTTTGAGATAAGCCTGAATGAAGGCTTCTTGGACGACATCTTCCGCTTCGTCCGTGTTGCCAACGATGCTGATCATGGCGGTATACAGGCGGTCCTGGTACCGTCGCACCAACGTCTCAAAGGCTGCACTTTGGCCATCTAGGGCCAACTGGATCAATTCTTCTTCGTCGTTCACAGCAGCGAACTGTTTCCGATCTTGGGCACGGAACCGCTATTCCTGTTTTGAGACTTGGTTGTGTCGTCCCTATGGTCAGCGTTGGGACCGAATTTGTCAAACATACCGGCTAAACTTTGGCTTATTCGTACCGCAGCGCATCGATCGGATCCAAGCGGCTCGCTCGCCAGGCCGGGTAAAAACCGAAACCGATCCCGACACAGCCCGAAAAGATCAAACTGACGACGGCTGCAAGATAGTTGATGATGATTGGCCAGTCGCGTCCTGCCGAGATCGCATTGATTGCGGCGGTCAGCGCTACCGAGCCTCCGATTCCCAACGCCACCCCGATAGCGCCACCGATGATCGACAACACCATCGCTTCCACCAGGAATTGCATCAATATATCCTTCGGGCGTGCGCCAACGGCCATCCGAATGCCGATCTCTCGCGTTCGTTCCGTCACTGAAACGAGCATGATATTCATGATGCCAACGCCGCCGACGACCAGCGAGATCCCTGCGATCGAGGCGAGCATCGCCGTCAAGGTGCCGGTAACAATGCTCAAGGCTCCTGCGATCTCCGTCGTATTGGCCACTTCGAAGTCCGGTGGTTGGCCCATGCCGATCCGGTGCCGATCCATCATGATGGATCGTATTTCGGAGGATGCGAGGTTCATGACATCGGTGGACTTTGCGGACGCCAAGGCAACATCGACGTTGTTGAAATTGGAACCTTGCAATCGTTTGCGAACGGTCGTGTAGGGCATCAGCACCACGTCGTCCTGGTCGTCCCCGACGATATTTGCACCCTTGGATGCAAGGACCCCGACGATCTCAAACGGTATGTTCTTGATTCGAACCGTCTGCCCCATGGGATTGGCGGTCTGGAACAATTTTTTTACGACCGTCGCGCCGATCACACATACCTTGTTCGCGTTGTTGATATCGGTTTCGGACAGGAAAGCGCCAGCCACCATCTGCCAATTCCGAACAACCAGATAGTCCGCCCCCACACCGACCAACTCCCGAGGGCGCCAGTTGTTGTTTCCGCTGATCACTTGGCCTGTGGCACCGACGATCGGAGAGGCGGCCAAGACACTAGGACATTCCCTGGAGATGGCTTGAACATCCGCTGCGGTCAGTGTTGGAGTTTGTCCTGAACGAGCGCCGCGTGTTTGTCGGCTCCCCGGCGATATAACGATGACATTGGTTCCCAAGTTGCGAAATTCTCCTTGAACCAATTCGCTGGCTGAGGTGCCAATGGAAACCATTGCCGTGACGGCCGCGATTCCGATCACCACTCCCAGAATGGTGAGTCCCGCCCGCATTTTGTTTTTATTTAGTGCGGCTGTCGCGATTCGGAAAATATTGAACAGGGACAAGAACCGATTCTCCGGCCAGGACAAGGTTGCGATCTTACTCCCCCCTAGTTTACCTGGAAGCACCGCGTATTGGCTATCGCTTTCGAGGTACTTCCGAATACGAAGCTGTGGCCGGATGCGTTCGGAAACTTTGGTTTTTGACGCATTTCCTGAACGAAGCATGGGTTGGTGGCGGTCGGAGACTTCCCAAGCGCTACCTGAGTTGCGACAATTCCCCGAGAATTCGCGGATGGGAACGACGGTGGGGGAGGAGGAGATCCATCATGGGGGAGAAACACGGAGATTTGTCGAGAGGGGTTTCCGAGCGCAAAGCGAGTGCGGACGCCACCGAGGGACTGGCTTCTGCTGAGGATGAGAGCACCGCAATCTCCCTGGAAGATTTGCGCAGAGCCTTCGAAGACGCCCTGCAACTACCGGAGGCAGCCCCCGAGAATCCCACCGCGTCGGATGCATCCGAGACTCAAAGTACCCCTCCCGAGGTAGGTGAGGTTGCCGTCACTCCGGCATCCATTTTAGAAGCGATCTTGTTCGTTGGTTCGCCGACCCAAGCCGGACTGACAATCGAGGTGCTCGAAAACATCCTCCATGGCATGTCGCCCCCTGAGATCGAAAAGACGATTCAAGAGTTGAATGATTCCTATCAGGCATCCGGACATCCTTGGCGGATCATCCGACAAGGGGATTTGTACGCCCTTCAATTGTTGGAGTCGATTGAACTGGTCCTCGATCGACTGCAGTCGGTCCCGCGAGACACTACACTGTCGCAGACCGCGATCGACTGCCTTTCGCTGATCGCGTATCGACCCGGGATCAGAAAGCAGGATCTCGAGTCCCTTTGGGGCCAAAACGCTGGCGCCACTCTCAGTTACTTGACCAAAAAAGGATTGATTCACTGCGGGAACACGACCGGAAAGAGCGACGCGTGCTACTTTACGACCGAACGGTTCCTTGAGATATTGGGACTCCAGACATTGGATGATCTGCCTCAAGGGGAGGAGTTATGATTCACACTGCACGCGCTTCTGCAGCGTGGCGGCTAGCCAAGCAGCGCTTCGGATGCGCAGCCTGTTTGTTCCCAGAGGGCAAATTCGCTCGCAATCGTCGAGCGCATTGGATGATGGCCGGACTGGCTATCATTTTTTCGCTGTCGAGGTTGGAAGCGCAGGACACCACCGAGACCGTCGAGCCGAACGAGGCTCAGATTCGAGCTTGGATCACAGAACTCTCGAGCGAAAACTATGCTTCGCGTGAGTCTGCGAACCGAAAAATTAGTCGGCATCTTGCCGCTGCGCTTCCCCTCGTGATCGAGTCAGCGGAATCGACCGTGGATTCCAACGCTGAACCACTTCTTCAATTCTTGGGGTTTGTCGCTTCGGATGGTTTCTCCGAGCAGGGCGAGAAAGCATATGCGTGCCTGGAACGGATTTCACGGGACCGGATGACGCACCGCGCGGTTGTTGCCCAGCGTATTCTCGAGAACATTGCGGTTCAAATGCGAGACATGGCCCTCGATCGCTTGGGCCAGGCAGGAATCTCCTGCGAAAACCGATATCTCTCCGTCTTGACCCGCACGATCGAGGTGCGCAACGCGCTGGTCATTGACGGCCGCTTCACGGGGAAACCGCAGGATCTCGAGTTGCTAAAGTGGCTATTCGATGTTCAGTTCGTCAAACTCGAGGGATCGTTGATCACCAAAGGGGTGCTGGAACAGGTGTCTCGGATGCCTCGGCTCAATAGTCTCCAAATCATCGACACGACGTTGCAAGGTTCCGATTTGCTGTGCTTGCTTTCCGCACCCGACCTGAAGTTGCTCGAAATCCTTTACACGCCAATCGATGATTCCAGCATTTCGATTCTCGAGCAGTTGCCAGTCTTTGGAGACATGCAATTGTTCGGCACACGGCTTAGCAACCAGGGGGCGAAAGATCTGATTGCCCGCGTCGATTCGGCCAATGTGTTTGTGGGCAAGGGAGGTTTTCTCGGAATCGTGTGCGAACCGAGTTCGCTCATCATTCGCGAGGTAGTCCTCAATGGACCCGCCGAACGCGCAGGAATTCGAACACTCGATAAACTGCTCAAGGTCGACGGTGTGTCCATCAGCAATTTCGATGAACTTCGGCGCGAGCTTGCCAAGTCAGCCGATGGCGAGAAGGTGCTCGTGGAATTCGAACGTCCGGTGATCACCTTTCGTCGTGGTGAAAACCGCAACAATGGGCCCGATGGCCCCCGTCTTGATGCCTATTCCCCGATGAAGGTCGAGGTCACACTCGGCAGGCGTCCGTCGGAGGTCAACCGTTAACGTGTCGCCGAAAAGCAATTTGTCGGCTTGCGGTCAAACGTCCACGAACCGAGGAGCCGTCGTTCGTGCTGCCATCGGATGGTATCGCAAGAATCGACGCAGCCTGCCCTGGAGACTCACGCGCGATCCCTATTCGATCTGGATCAGTGAAATCATGCTCCAGCAGACGCAAGTTGCAACGGTCATCCCGTACTACGAGCGGTTTCTTCTTCGGTTTCCCGATCCTGCAACCTTGGCAGCAGCCGACGAAGAGGAGGTTTACCGCTATTGGGCTGGCCTCGGATATTACCGGCGGGCGCGACAACTGCACACTGCCGCAAGGAGAATCAGCGAGCATCACTCCGGGAAATTTCCGGATACGATTGACGACGTGCTCGCGCTGCCGGGAATAGGACGGTACACGGCACAAGCGATCCTCAGCTTCGCGTTTGACCAGCGATTAGGGATCGTCGAGGCCAATACGCAACGCTTGTATGCACGGCTCATGCATTGGGACAGGCCCCTGGAATCCACCGCCAGTCAGAAGGCGCTATGGGGATTTGCGGAATCGATCGTCCCGGCAAATCAGTGCGGCGAATTCAATCAAGCGATGATGGAGATCGGTTCCCAGATTTGCACGCCGAAAAATCCGTCCTGCCATGATTGCCCACTCCTCCGGTTTTGCCCAACCGGAGAACGAGGGGAAACCGATCGCATTCCGGCTCCCAAGGCAAAAAAAGTCTACACCGATCTAACCGAGGCCATCGTCCTGGTACGCAACACTTCGGCGCAGTGGCTTGTTCGGCGCTGTGGGGACTCGGAACGATGGTCTGGCCTGTACGATTTTCCACGCTTCGATGTGACCGAGAGCAGACGACCGTCGGAGATTGCCGCCAAACTCGAGCAGGCGATGCGCGAGAAATTCGGTCTCGATGTCGCGATCGAGGATGCGCACTTTTCCCTCCGCCACGCCGTCACTCGGTACCGGATTCATTTGCACTGTTTTCTGGGCGATTTGCGAGAGGAACCGACGGCGGCGAGCGGGAATTTGATCGAACCAGGATCGCCGCGATGGCTTCCCTTCGACGACTTGCACGCACTAGCGTGGAACGCCTCCGGAAAACGGGTGCTCAAATGGATTGGCGAATCTTTCCCGCAAGAATCCAAGAATCACCAACCGATTCGACGAACCCCATCTTCCACAAAAACTCAACGGCCTCTCGGACGTCGAAATTGATCGCCCCCATGGCGAGCCTTGCTATCAACGCTTCGCATTGGCAATCGATTTCCTCAAGGGGCATTGGCTCGGGATGGGACCGCTCTATCGCATAGAGCACGAGTAATGCCTGACTGGTCTGTTGCTGCTCGGCTTCGTCCATAAGCCGGAGTAACACTCCGCTGTTGTTGGAGAGAGTTTGGTAGTACAGATTTCTGGTCACGTTGAGCAGATGCCGATTTCTAGCATGCCGATACGAAAAGAAAACTTTCACCCCGTAAATTGCGGCAGCGATGATGACAGCCACGATAAACGTCAGCGAAGTAAGAACTTTCACGGCGCCGAAAATCGCCAAAAGCCAAAGATTTCGGGCCAGTTTGCTTACCAGCATCGCAAATCCCCACAGCGTTGGAATTCCGATCCGACCTGAATCGGTCCAGTGGATTCGCACGGTGCCGGGCAGCAACATGTCCAAGTCGGCATGGGGGACATTCTTGAACATCCGCAAGCACAGCGACGCCTTGTCGTTTTCATTCCTGGCGCGTGGCTCAAAGACCACCACCAACTGGCGATAGACCGGTACGGAGAGGTGGCGACGACGAAACAACAGATACCATTCTCGTCGAGACCGACTTTCGATTTCGTTCCCGCGGGCATAAACCCGAAGTCGTCGAAAGTCTTTGAATCGCACGTTGAGCTTCAACCCCCAGGCAGTTGCTGTCTGCAGCGCACGGGATATCTCGGCGGGTTGCAACCGACGGTACTTCGCTTCGCAGAGCAAAGCATCCAACGCTTCGAGGATCATGCCCGATCGGTTCTGAGATCCTCGCTTGGGATCCGAGAAAAAACCGCTTGGATGATCGTGGTCCGGATCAAAAAACGGATACTCGACCACGAGCGGCTTGAACTGAGTACGGATCTGTTGGTGGATCGCTTCGGCAACATCGTCTCGGATTTGAAACCACCCTTGAAATCCACGAACCGATCCGGGATCCAGCTCGGAGAGACGATGGGCGAGCTCGAGGGGATGAATGGCAATGCAGGATTCCGGCGATTCAGCATTCATCCAAGATTGTCATCCGAATTGAAAATCAGCCAGCATCGATATGAAGACTGCGTTTTTTGCGTTCCTTGCGTCGAACGTCGTCGATCATGCCGGCAACCTTACTGACTTGATCGATTCCGCGAAGCAATAACTTCGGGTGACTGCGGTCCTTGCTGACCAACGAGATCGTCCCCACCCCTAACATTCGCTGGATCAAACCTTGCGTGTATGCGACGTCATCGATGTCGATCACGTCGATACGGTCGGTCGTCCGAACGAAGATTCCGCTGGTATGGATAAATCGCTGGGATGTCAATTCGTAGAAGATGGACATCCGCCGATAAACATACGTTCCGAACGCCAAAGCCCACCAAAGCGCGATAGCTCCAAGCCCGAACCCCCAAATCAAATTCAATGGTAATTCCAACAACTCGGTCCAAGGAATCAGGACCAGTGCAATCAAAATGGCGACAGAGACGATCATTGAAATCAGCCACGTGCCGTACATTGCTTTTGCGGAGAATCCACCTTCCCAGAGTTTCGATTCAGGCTCATTGGCGCCGGTGGATTTCGGTTGAAGTTCCGATTGATTGTCGTTCGCATCAGACATGGACAAAGTACCCTTGATCGACGGAATTGCGAGACACGGGATGGGAAGTCAGGCTCAAGCCCTTTTGTTTTTAGGCGCAGGGAGCCGGAAAAAAACTTCAAGAATTGGATTGTAACACAAGTATTCAAGGCGGGCGCAACGGCGCAAATCCAGGATGCAGGATCCGGCCCCGGCAATGGAGCCGCAAATCCGACCGATCCAATGCGAGGGCCAAGCGGGAAGTCACTCGGCGAATAGGTCACGCCCCCGCGTCCCGGGGTTCCGAAGCAACGCCCGAGGCGATCTGCTCCCGCTGCGTGCGGCTCCCGAGCCAGAGCCAAGCGAACAGGATCGAGAAAGTGATCATCACTCCCGCCAAGAGGTCCGATGCGTAATGAGCTGCCGCAAAAAGCCGCTGAGCGATAGCGAGAAGCGCCAGCGAAAGGAATAGCCAACGTCCCTTCGGGTAGACGTAGGACAATCCGATGGCCATGGCTGCAGCCGTGGCGGCGTGTCCCGACGGAAAACTCCGCAGCGACTCATCGAACCAGGACTTCGTCAAAGGACTACCGAACGTCTCCCAGGACGAGTCAGGAAATAGTTCCTTGTAAGTGTAGGGTCGGTGTCGTGGAATCACGTATTTCGCCGCGTTGGCAGCTACGGCACAAACCACCACGAACGCGACGGCTCTCCAAAGCTTGGCGCGGTTCTTGACGTCGATCCACAGGAGTGAGCCCAAAATCACCGTGCAGCCTAAACTGTGCGCAAAGACTTCACCGAACTGCAGAAGCCGCCGCAAATCGCCTGGGATTCGAAGCTTCACGGTGGAGGTCGACAGAGCCACGTCCCAAGGCATCACACCAAACGTCAAAATAAAGAGTCCGGACAAAATCAGTATGGCGGTGATCAAAGCCCGCCGAGGGTACCAGGGAACAGGTCTATCCAGCACGACACGTTTCTCGCACGCGGTCAGAGGGTTTCAGGGAATTTCGCGGAGTTTACCAAGCCGGGATCGGACTGTAACATAGAGGACGGGAGTGGCAATAGTCGTTGGGCGGTTTTTCATACGGCTGCGGCCATGAAGGATCCGGCCAAAAAACATCAAGCGGGGTAGGAAAATGCAGAGGCGCCGCAGCACGAAATGGATGTTCGCGTCGTTCTTCATTTTGCTTCTGGGAATTGTTCCCGAAAAAGGACTGGCCCAGGGCGTTACGCCGGAAGACGTCCAAGAGGCGATCGATCAATTCACAAGCTACTTTCGTCGCACTCAGACACGCGGCAAGGGAGATCGCGACGGATCGTGGCAAGGCTTCGAAAATCAGGGAGCCGGTCTCACTAGCTTGATTGTTCTCGCATTGCTCAGTTCGGGCCGATCCCCGAGCGACGTCGAAATCGCAAAAGCAATGGAGTACTTGCGACGGGAAAAACCTCGCATGGTCTACGAAGCATCTCTGCAGTGCATGGCGTTCTGCGCTTGCCAACCCGGTCGCGATCGCGACCTGATCGAACGCAATATCGCGTGGCTGGTCTTAGCTCAGCAAGGGGACGGTGGCTGGGCTTACCAAAATAGGACGGAAACATCCGACGAGTCGAATTCGCAGTTCGCAGTCCTCGCGCTGTGGGAAGCAAGTCGCGTAGGAGTCGCCGTTCCCATCGACACCCTTCAGCGTGCGAAAACGTATTGGATGACACAAATGCTGGCCGGCGGCACTTGGGGATATCGCCAGGAGAAAAGTCCGCGAGGCAGTATGACTTGCGCGGGAATTGCGTCCATGATCATCCTCGAGGACGCATTGGTCAGCACGGATGCGACAGTTGACGGGGAGCAAATCATCTGTTGCGGCAATGGCAAGGAAGAGCGGGCGTACGACCCGGCCGTTTCCCTCGAATGGCTTGCGAATAATTTCTCCGTCAACGACAACCCAGGGTTCCGCGAATGGTACATGTACTACATGTATGCCCTCGAACGCGTAGGCAGACTCACAGGGCAACGTTTTATCGGCAATCACGATTGGTATCGCGAAGGAGCGGAAGCGATCCTTCGGCGGCGCGATAGCGTCGGCGGGAAGATGCGAGGTGGAAACGCCGAAACCGAAGTTACAGCCACTGCCATGGCACTTCTTTTCCTCTCGAAGGGCAAACGCCAGGTCGTGATCGGCCATCTCCAACATGGGGTCAAGCCCCAAAGCATGGATTGGAATCGGCACCGGCGATCGGTGCAGCATCTGACCGGTCATATCGAGCAAGCATGGAAGCGCGACCTCGCCTGGCAGTCGCTGCGCATTCAACGCGCATCGCTGGCCGATTTGCTGGAAACACCGGTCTTGTTCATCAGCGGATCCGATGAGTTCGTTATCACGCCGCAGCAACGATTGCTCCTCAAAGAGTACGTCGACCAAGGTGGATTCATCTTCGCCGAGGCTTGCCATGGGGATGGATGTCGCGGACAGGCCTTCGAAGAGTCGTTCCGTCGCGAGATGGAACTGATCTTCGACAAGACGCTCCAGAAACTACCCCCCACCCACCCGATCTGGTCCGCAGAAGTCCGGGTCAACCCAGAAGCTCTTCCAGATGGGTTTTGGCTGTATGGTCTGGAAGCTTGCTGTCGGACAAGCGTCGTCCTCAGCCCATCGAGCCTCTCGTGCCGCTGGGAGTTGAGCAAACCCTACGGAGCAAAGCCGAGCTACCCCAAAAAGGTAAAGGATCAAATCGACAATGCGGTAAAGATCGGCTTGAACGTCGTCGCCTATGCGACCGGTCGCGAACTGAAAGACAAACTGGAAGCGGTGCAGATCCTTCAAACCGATCAGGGAAGACAAGCCCAAGAGCGGGGCTCGCTTTCGATCGCGAAAATCATGCACAGCGGCGGAGGAGATGAAACGCCGAAGTCGCTCGCGTACCTCCTCGAATTGTATCGGCGCGAAACCAAAGCCATGGTCGATCCGAAAACGCCCAAGCTGGCGGCCAACAGCCCGGAACTCGACAAATACCCGATCGCCTACATCCACGGGCGAACAAAATTCCTGTTCTCTGATGACGAACTCAAAGGAATCCGTCGACACCTCGAGAATGGCGGTATGGTGCTCGGGGATGCGATCTGCGGAGCAGAGGAGTTCGCGGACTCGGTGCGACGGGAGTTCAGCCGTGCGTTACCCGACGCGATATGGCGTACGTTGCCCCCTGATCATCCATTGATGCTCAAGGAAGGTCCTGGCGGATTTGACCTGCGGAATGTCGCCTTGATCGACCCAACTACGGGCGGAAACGATCTGAAAAGCGCTCGCAGAGAAGGCCCCGCAGAGATCGAAGCCTTGGAGTGGAACGGACGATTCGTCGTTTTATTTTCGCCGAACGATTTGAGCTGCGCCCTCGAGAGCAAGCATTCTCTTCAGTGTCGCGGGTATACTCGCGAAGATGCGTTCCGCATCGGAATGAATATGCTGCTCTATTCACTCATGCAGTAGTCAAAGCCCCTAGTAGGCGACTCTGCATTCCTTGACCAGCGCCTCAATCCGCTCCAATTCCTCATTGATCTCCCGGGAAAGGTCGGAGAGTTCTTTATCTTCGCGATGGTCAACTGGCATTGGAGTGTCATCTCGGCTAACCCGAATTCGCTGCACCAACATCTGCTCGAGTTGGTCCGAGTACTCCTCTGCTTGTCTCTTTAGCTGCCAGGTTGAGATCATCGTTCGGTACCCTCGCGTTGTGACTTGGGTTTCATGCGTCACGTCACTCCACGGAAAAGGTAGGTCAGAATTGCCGTCCCGCGAGGAAAAAATGCCAATTCGCCGCTTTAGGATAAATTTCTTGTCGTACCTTTCGGCACATAACGCGCATTCGCACCAACCTGGCCCCCTGATCCAGTCGCTTGTCGTGGATAAAATCAAGATTCCTTTCATCGCAGATGTTTTATGCAGCAACCTCAGTCGGACTTGATCCTGATCGCGATCCCCACCGATGCGCCCGATGTGGACCTGGAAGTGGTGCGCTGCGCTATCGTCGAGGTTACTACTCGGCTCGAAAATGCGAGGGTCCTTCTCTGGACCGGCGGTGAGGATTCGCTCGATAGCAGTATGCCAACGCTCCAGAACGCAGAGCGTATCGTGATCATCCCGTTCTCCCTGTTTCCGATTGGCCGCGCGGACGTTCGCGCCTGCTTGTGGTTGGGTGGCGTATCGCCATCGACTCCAGTGTTCCTTGCGGATCCCCCAACCCCCAGCGAGTTAGGAACTTGGGTTCGAGGAAGTGTTCATGAGTTCGACGGCGGCATGCGATTGGTATTGGTTCCTGCGAAGGGTGCAGATGCTGCAACTCTGAACCGCTTAGCCGCCATCGCTTATTGGGCACGAGTTACCGGTGACTGTTGGATCCAAGGGGATGGGCAAAGCTCGCATTGTGCCGAGCAAGCTCGGTCCCAGGGATGGATCGCCTTCTCTCGTGAACCCTATCTCTTGCCAGACGGGAGGACTGCTCGCGGTTCGATCATCCAGCGCGAGGGGGAACTGAGCACTTGGCACTGGTTAGGCTCCAATAACCTCGCAACTTGGTTGGTCGGACGTTATCTCCAAGCCGTAACCACCCATCCGATCGCTTTTCCTGATTCCCCTGAGGAGGAGGTTCTCTGGCACTGCCTGAAAACACTCGCGGACCGTCAATATGCCATGCTGCCGAACGAATACGCCGGCAGATTGAACGCAGTCACTCCTTCCTCGATGGGATCCGCCCAGTTGATCTATGATAACGAAGGAAGAGTTGCATGGGATGCAATCTGGACTTCGTTTTGCGACCTAGCGATGGCGGGCGGCCCACCCCACCGAGGTAAATTGCTTTCCAATGTTCCGGAGGAGCAGATCCATGCACACCTCGATGACTACCACAGCGTCTGTGCCGAAATGCGGCGTGGCATCACGTTAGCGAGTGGCCTTGCAACGTGCGATTCCAATGACTTGGGCTGGGTCGGGGTGTGCTGTCATGATGAAGCGATGGCAGCGTGGATGCTGCGCGCGATCATCGTCGAAAACATCCTCGTACGACGCGAAGGATCTGTTCTCTATTTGCCTGCTGGACCTGATTTCCGCGTCGAGAAAGAGATCAAGAATGTCATCACCGCGGTGGCAAAAACCACCCATTACTGGTTTGGGCACCTGAAGATCCGTCAACCTCCAAAGCCGCTATAACGTTTTACGCCCCTCGCAAAAACCCAGCGAGACAGGACATAGAAGAATACCGTCCATGCAATCAGCAGCAGCATGTCCCAAGCCAGCTGCATGCCACGGATCTTACCGAGAAAAACCGCCGCCGGAAAATACGCCAGATACTTGATAGGAAGAAATCCCACCAACTGCTGGAATGGTTGAGGCAACAGATCGAGCGGGAACATATGGCCTGACAGAAAAAACTGTAGCAGCATATACACGAACAATAGCGAGGAAACCTCGAGCATCCAGAATGCGATCAACCCGATGCAAGCTTCGAGGTAAAACCCCAACACAAAGCTGAGGACCAGCGAAGCAATGAAACAAGCCATGGTAATGCCATCGGGCAGACCTGTGCCGAAAAAATCTCGGCACAGGAAGAACACGAAGGCGAACGGCAGGGTCGCAACGGCGTAGTATGCGAGCTTGTGTGCGATACGCGACCAGAACAAGAACGTGAGCAAGTCGATTGGTTGAACCAAAAATCGTTTGATCTCGCCATCGCGGATCTTTGCCGCAATACTCGACGACAGCCCGGGCATGCTCGAAAAGGCACGTCCGAGCATCGTCAGCAAGTAGTAGGCGACCATGTCTCGAAATGTATACCCAGATAGCATTGCATGTTCGGGATCATCCGGCGACAGCGACTGAAAGATTGACCACCACAGGAATATTTGCGTGACGATGGGTAAAAAACGCATCAGCGTACCGAGAGCAAAGTCGCCTCGATAAGCCAACCGTTCGGCCAACGCTGTCTTGGTGACCATCCAACGTGTTCGAATCTCACTGCGCAAAGTTGGATTCACCGTTCGTCCGCCCCCGCGCTGACGCGATGGAAAAGCTGGGCGATCACTTCCTCCAAGGGGGGATCCTCGACAGCGATGTCCTCAACCTGATACTGATCCAGGATCGCTGCCAGTACTTGCGACACCTGCTGTCGACCGCACTTCAAGGTCACTCGCGGTAAAGCGATGTCAACGATCTCGCCGAATCGCTCGAGCCCGTCGCTGCTTCGCGATTCCCCGAGGACCAAGCTAACCAACTTCGAACTGGAAAATTCGTCGACGATTCCGGTCAACGACCCATCGTATTGGATCCTTCCCTTGGCGATGACGACGACACGCCGACACAGCGCAGCGACGTCCTTCATGTAGTGGCTGGTCAACAAAATAGTTGTCTTGCGATACTCTTGGTAATGCTTCAGAAATTGCTGGATATTTCGTTGCGCGATCACATCCAATCCGATTGTCGGCTCGTCGAGAAATAGGACTTCGGGCGTGTGAAGCAAGGCAGCGATTAACTCCATCTTCATCCGCTCTCCCAGGGACAGTTCCCGAACAGGTCGCCCAAGCAATGGGCCCACTTCGAGCATCGAGGTCAGCTCTCCAAGATTCCTCTCAAAATCCCTCTCCCCGATCCCATAGATCTGCTGGTGCAAGCGAAATGACTCCTGGGCGGGAAGATCCCACCACAGTTGATTCTTCTGGCCCATGACCAAGGCGAATCGACGTCGATAATCAAGCTTGCGCTGCCAAGGGACATACCCCATCACGGTTGCATTCCCAGCCGATGGGGAGATAACTCCCGAGAGGAGCTTCAGCGTTGTGGTCTTCCCCGCTCCGTTGGGGCCCAGAAAGGCTACAAACTCGCCAGCTTCAACTCGAAGCGAGATATTGCGAACGGCTTCAACGATTTTGAAATCGCGTTGGAACAAACCTCGGATGGCTTCCCGAAGCCCTTCTTTCTTCTGGTAGACTCGGTACGATTTGCTGAGCTGATCGACTTCAATGGTTGCCATAGCTTCGGATTATACGCCAGCGGTGGCAGTCCTGTTTACCCGTAATCGATCGTGACCCGCTCATGACCTCACGCAATACCGAAAAGAGAGCTGTCATCTTGTTGAGTGGCGGGCTTGACTCCACCACTTGTCTCGCAATCTGCAAGGCGGAGGGGTTCACGCCGTATGCGATCAGTTTTCGTTATGGGCAACGGCACGCGATCGAGATCCAACGCGCGGCAAGGATTGCGGCACGCTACGGGGTCGAAAAACACGTGATCGTGTCGCTGGATCTCGGCGGCTTTGGCGGAAGCGCTCTGACCGAAATGAGATTGGATGTTCCGAAGCATCAGACGGTGGAGGAAATCGGACAGGAGATTCCCATCACTTATGTTCCCGCCCGCAACACGGTATTTCTTTCGTATGCGTTAGCGTGGTCGGAGGTATTGGAAGCATCCGATCTGTTCGTCGGGGTCAATGCGCTCGATTACAGCGGATACCCCGATTGCCGCCCGGAATACATCCAAGCGTTCGAAGCGATGGCAAATCTGGCCACCAAGAGTGCGGTCGAAGGGCACCGTATTAGGATTCACGCCCCATTGATCCATTGGACCAAGGCGGAGATCATTCGGCGTGGACTGGAGTTAGGGGTGGATTACTCGGAAACTCTGTCGTGTTACGATCCTGACCCATCAGGCCGTCCGTGCAGGCAGTGCGACTCGTGCCTGCTTCGCATGCGAGGCTTTGCCGACAACGGTCTCACGGATCCGGCCTTGGATCTGCAATAAGTTTCCGTGAAAAACCGAGGATGATTAGGGGACTCGCTTGAATCGAATCCCAGAATCTTCCTGGGTTACTCCGGGCGGGAGCATCACCCATTCTTCGGAACTGATCGCTTTGACGGTGCCGCCCAAGGAGCCTTGCTCCTTGGTATCGAATACGACGGCATCGCCGTTGGTTGCCAGATCACCGGCGAGTTCCGCCATTTTCTTGCCCCCTTCGAGGACTCCCCACGTGAATGTTGAGTCGTCCGCGATCGCGAGCTCGATCGTCGACTGGCCACTCACTGCTTTCCATTTGCCGATCAAGGTGATTTCAGGTTGCGGCTTTGCGAGTTCCTCGGCTGTGGGAGCGGCCTTTTCCGAGGCCGCAGTAGCCGTGTCTGCTTTCGGCTCCAATGCCTCGAGCATCCGTTTGGCAACCAGATCGCTGGGTTGATTTGCCGTCACGACCTTCAGAGCGCGGATCGCCGAGTCCTTTTGACCAATCACCAGGTAGTGATAAGCGAGAACAAAGGCAGAGGCTGGATTCTTGGGATTGGCTTTGCAAAACGATTCCAAACTTCGAAGCTGCTCGGTGTATTTCTCGGAGTCGCCGTACAGTCCGCTCATGGTCGTCCAGTCCATGCCCGGCGCGGAAGCGAGTAGAGAGTTCAGGGCAGCGGCCGCTCCGTTGTAATCGCGGGTTGCAAAGAGAGCGAGCGCTCTGACTTCATGGATAACCGGGTCGCTGCCATTTTGCCTTAAAGCAGTATCGAAGGACTTTAGGGCTTCTTGATAGTTCCCATTCTTGAACGCCGCCAACCCCGAATCAAAATCCGAGAAAGATTGTTCGACCTGAGCAGTCACCTTGGGATCGGCGGTACTCGTCGAGGTCGCGTCGGCACCCGTGCTGTCGGCGTCCGCGGTGATGTAGTTGTTCACCACGACCGGTTGCGAGTAATCGTACGGAGCCGAAGCCACCGTCGCCACGGGCGCGGTGTAGTATGGGTTCACGAACGCGGTGTTGGACCAGACAGTGTTGCTCCACGAACCAAGGCCCCACCCCACGGCACCCCAGACAACCGGAGAGTACCACGAGCTTCCCCAGTAACCGCGCCAGCAACCGTTGTACCATCCCTGATAGTGCGGGTGGATGCAGTTGTTTTGCCAGGAGTTGGCCCAATTTCCTCCGCCCCAATGGGTACCCCAATTGTCCCATCCCGGTCGGTTGTAAATGTTGTTCGACCAGTTGTTATTGTTGATGTTAATGTTGTTGAAATTGTTGTTGTTGCCCCAATTTCCGTTTCCGACTCCCCAATTGTTGTTGCCATTTCCTGTACCTGGGCGGTTCCAATTGGGGCGGTTCCAGTTGCCATTGCCACTACCACCCCAGTTGCCGTTGCCACCCCAGTTGCCGTTGCCGCCCCAGTTGCCGTTGCCGCCCCAGTTGCCGCCTCCCCAGTTACCACCATCGCTTGGTCGGTTCGGTCGATTGTTGATCCCAGGGAACGTACCTTGCCCTCCATCGCCTGGTCGGTTAGGGCGGTTGCCACCGATGACCGGAGGAGCTGGTTTCGTAGTTGGCCTGTTCCCAAAATCGGGACGATTTCCGCCACCCGCAATGTTGCCGGGAAGTGTTTGTGGTCGCTGCCCTCCGATCGATGGACGATTACCGATGTTCCCCGGCAATGTTGTCGGTCGATTGATGCCGCCGAGGCTCGGTCGGTCACCACCGCCTGAGGGTCGGTTGAAACCGGGAGCCGGTTTCGTTGTGGCGAGCCCGCTGTCCCCGGGCATGGGACGAGGGCGATTGGTAGACGGCATGTTGGGGAGTTGCAAGTTCGGTCGGTTTCCTGGCGTGGTCGTACCAAGATTTCCAGGCGCAGGACGATTTCCGGGAGCAGGCCGGTTGGTCGGCGATCCACCTCCAATATCTGGCCGTCCCCCGGGCGGAAGCTTATTGGACCCTCCCATTCCCAGCGAAGGTCGATTTGTCCCGACGTTGGGACGTTGCTGAATTCCAGGGCTGGGTCTGGTCTGCGGTGCAGGACGCGAACCGCCTAGGTTTGGGGTCTGAAATCCGCCCGAGGGCATGTTCGGCCTCGAGGCGTTGCCCAGCGATGGGCGAGACGATGGCATCTGTGGCATCGCGGCAGGTCGCGATTGCGGCATCGGTCGCGATTGCGGCATCGGTCGAGATTGCGGCATCGACGGGCGAGCCCCGCCCATGCTCGGTCTGGCTCCCCCCATTCCTCCACCACCCATCGAAGGTCGCGCACCACCGCCGCCGCCTCCGCGTCCACCGCGTTGGAACGCTTCTGCGACCCCAGGTGCGTTTGCGAGGAAGCCAGCGAAGGCAACCAAGAACAACGGTACCATTCGGCCGCGAACTACCGTAACCATCCATTTCCTTGCCATGTCGAAGACCCAATCAGGAGTGAGGAGATTGATCGAAGCGCTTTTCGTTAGGAGACGACCATTGGACCGCCCCCGATGAAGGAATTATTTGCCAGCCGTCGGCGCCTTGCGCACGACCACTTGTTCGTAGTCCGGTTCAGCAACTCCATCGGACAGTCGGTTGGTTCCGACGATCTTAAATCGATTGTCGTTTTCAGGCACAATCGAAACACGGACGGAGCCGCGGGCACCCGTCGGCGTCACGGCTTTCGATTCCAAGATCCAGCCTTGGTCCGAAGGGGACCACAAAGATTCTCCCCATCCTCCATCGGAATCAAAGGTCCAAGATCGAAAACTCCCTTCGGTAGCATCCCAACCGATTCGTTGAAAACTCTTCATAACTTGACGACCATCGGGTGCGGCAACCACCAAATCGCCCACGATGAAGTTACCATCTTCGGCCCAGCGATAATCCAATTCGACTTTGCCGTCGCTTCCTTCGTTAACCCACGAACCAACCAACCAGGCGATCGTTTCCAATGCTTCCTTGGGAGTTGGAGGAATCGGTTCCGCAATATCTCGAAGGGAAATGATCTTGTACCCGGCGTCGGTTTTCTTCCAAATCGAAGCGTAGCGAACAAGGCTAAAGCTCTTGCCTTCTTTGTCCATCATGGTCCGGCTTCCGTCCAAGAGGGCCAGTCCTCCAATCAAACGAATCGACTCGATTTGGGATACGGTCTTAACGCCAGGGTACTTCTCGAAAAACGACTTGAGCAAACCGCCAATCTCATCCTTGCCCAAGTAAACCGTCCCCGACTCATCGATCAATTCCGCATCGGGCAGAAACAAATCAACCACTTGCCCTGCGTTGCCTTGATTGAAAGCATCGATCAGTTTCTTCCCTGCTCCCACAACTTCCGCTTCGGCAGGTGTCCACCCGCTGTCGGCAGCTTGGGACGGAACAGCTACCGGCTCTTTGACGCCAGTCGCAGTCGCCCCCTGCTGCGCCAAGGCGCCACTCTCCAAAGCACTGAGAGCCGCAATCACCGTCCCTAGGAACAACCCATTGAATTTCATTGAACGCCTCTGCTGGATTGGAAAGCAAGTAACTTGAAAAAGCACCTTTGACGCGAAGCCTTGCCTTTGCGTCAGGTCGTTAACGGATGCGGGTAACGTTGCGTTTTAGCAACAGTTTGTTGCACCTTCGAAACGCATCGGCGGAGGGAGATGTTGTGGAGCCACCACACGTTCTCCAGCGACGACATCGAAGCCGTCCTCCTCCAATTTCTCTAAGGATATGGCTCTGATGGATTTGCGTCAACCATCGGTGCCCCATTGCTCGTTTTCGAGAACTCAGGCACACCGACTGCTTTCTCCCAAGGAAAGATCGCGCTCCTCACTAACATTACGTAAATCTAATGATGGCTTCCTCGTCAAATTCCAATCCGATTCGATTCCACGCGGGCATCGTCTGCATTGCTTCCGCGATTGTGGCCGCAGGCCAAGTGCTCGAGAGCGTGGCGTTCCATTTTCCGACATCGCAGATCGGATGGAAGGTTGGTTCGGAGCAGGGGCCCTTTGATTTTGCTCACTCGGTGCCCCTGCAACGGCGAGAGTACCCGAGCAACGCAGTGATCCGGTTGGAGCCTAGCCGCACAAAAAAAGTTCAAGAGATTTCCAGATGGTATCGGTACGCGCTCCCGCTATCGACGACCGTGTTCCTGCTGAGCTTTGGAATATGGTCACTGCAGTCGCAACCCAATCACGCGATCCGGCCGCTTGGCAGCCCTTTGGAAGAATTGATCAATCGAAGTTTCGGAAACGAATATTCCGATATTCAACCCACATCGGTTTGCCCGCATGCAATTGAAGAGCCAGAACACCTTCGTTCAGTGCCCGCGTCGGATCCAAGTCGGTGAAGTCTACGATCCGCTGTCCGTTGAGAAAATGGAGAATTCGATTTCCCTTGGCGATGATGACTACATCATTCCACTCATCGAGTCGAAACAATTTCTGAAACGCGGATTCGTCAAGAAATGTTTCCAAGACCTTCTTTCCATCTTCTCTCCACTCCGCTCGCTCTCCTACCAGACACAGCCGTCCTCGCTTGCCTCCTTCGTCGTAGATGAAGCCCGAGACATTGGGAAACTGCAATTCGTTACGAATTTCGTGCTGGTAGCCACGAACGACCCACGGATTTTTGGCCGAGCCATCCGTGATGTGCTTCGAGCGATACTGAATGCCCGAATTGTTGGTCGCATTGCAACGAAACGACAAACGCAGCTCAAAATCCTTCAGTGCCCCGCCTTTCCAAATCAGGAAGGTATTTCCCGATGCGGGGCTTTGGTCTGTGGTTTCACCGTGAATCACGCCATCGCGAACCGACCAGAGCCGCTCGTCCCCTGACCAACCCGACAAACTTTCGCCGTCGAAGAGCGACACCAGATCCCGGCGCTCGGGAGGGGCAATCGATTGCTCCTGCGCGAGACTGGGAAAGGCATTGCCGACAAGTGCAAACGCAATAGTCACCCACCGAATCAAGGACTTCATCGACTCTTCTTGACGACTTTCTTGGCGTTGGGCTTCTTGGAGATCTTCTTCGCTGCCGGCTTGGAGCTTGAAGCCTTCGCGGCCTTCTTTACTGCTTTGGGCTTGGACGCAGAACGTGCCGACGAAGCGGCCGCCGGTGTGGCCTTTGCACTTCGAGACTTTTTGCCTCCGAAGATAGATTCCCAACCGTTTGCGTACTTTTCGTTGGTACCAACTCGAGTGATCGTCACCGCCAATTCCCTCCTGTAAATGAGAATGCTTTCGCTGAAAACTTTTTACGCGACGCAAGCCGTCTGTCAGCTCAGGTGCCTGCGGTAGCTTATTAGCGTGAAAAAACGGGGTTGGTCAAGCCGCGTTCGGAACGAAATCGCGAAAGCCTACGGTTCAGAGACAACACCCACAATCTGGCGGATGACGCCTGGAAGGAAGACCACTCCCGAGTAATGATCGGCAGGCATTTCGATGTGCTGGTTAGCGGGCAGGCGTGCTGCGTCGACGAATGCCTTCGAGCACGCTGGGGGAACAACGGTGTCGTGAGTGCCGGAGTACAACCATGTTTTGGACGAGGCGACACGGTGAGCCAGGCGAAGGGGTTCAACCGAATAGATGATCGGCCGGATCGACTCCAAGCTCAATCCAAGCTTTCTCAGCTCATCCCGGGTCTTCGAAGCGTCGCGATCGCCGTTCTGGAGAACGGAGTACAAATCACCTCCGGCGAGGAGAATGATTGAACGATGGTAAGCGGAATCAATTCCACAAACCGTGGCCACCACAAATCCACCGAGGCTCGTTCCTTGTATCCCGACGCGATTTGGATCGACACCGGGAAGAACACGGACTGCATCGAACGCCCGCCTCGCATCGCAGACTCCTTGCTTCATGGCGGAGATCATTGCCTCGCCAGGTTGCCCCGATCCTCCGTTGCCTCGACGGAGCCCATAGGACGGCAACTGCAACATCAAGGCGTGCACCCCTTCTTTGCTCAGTCCTCGAGCGATCATGCGGCCAACGGTCATCCCTCGACCCGACTCATGGACCACGACTACGGCGGGGCATGGTCGATCCTTTACGACGTTTCCATCGATCTCGGCCTGGTACCACTCCATCGCAGCCAGATCGTTGACCTGGTCTCCCGTATCGACCGGAGAAGGAAAGCGAACGATTGCGTCGCAACCTTGGGACCGAACCGCATCAGTCGCGGGTTCCAGCACGACTTCGAACGTATCGCTGCTCCAAGCCAACTCGCTCAGGCACTGCCGGGCGTCTGCGGACTCTTCCTGGTCGAGCCTCAGCGCCAGCGTGTCACTGGACTTCCAAGCGACGTTCTGTTTGGCGACTTGATTTCCTTTGCTGGAGATTTCCTTGAGCAATCCCAAGAGATCGAGCCGAACGTAAGGACGGTCGGCCGCGGGTTGCGAATGGCTCGCATTGGCGATGTAGAGAACTCCGTCTTCGGGAACGAATAATACGTTGTGAAGATTGGAATTCATCGCCACCGGTCGGCACATTAGGTTCATACTTTGCTGCGCATCGATCCGCCCATGAGCATCATTCACCCGCTTCCTCAATTCTTCCAATCGCGATCCCGCCGACAAAACGACGGCATCGCGGATCCCTTCACCCAGGAGCGCGTGGGATTCGCCCGGCTTGAGAAACTCGATCGACTCGGGGGTTGCTGCGACGGCAACAGCGGATTTTTCTTCTCCATCCGCGAAGACGTAAAAATATTCGCAGGTCCGAGGATTGTCTCGCCACAATTGTTGCACTTCCTCGAGCGAGTCGCATTCTTCGAGCGCTCGGCGCATCAAGGTTGCCATAGGAACACCATCCCATTTCCCCTCTCCGCGCCCCCCCATTTCGCCGAGCGAGATCCGTTCCGCATTCATCCCGCTCACGCTGCCGGTGAAGCCTGCATAGCCGATGTTCACGAAGGGAATCTGCCCCTTGGGTGCAACGATAAACGTCGTGGCAGCATCTTGCAGGCCGATGGTCGTCATGTAATCGAGCACGCGCCCATGGTAAAGCTTGCCCCCCTCGGTAGCGGAGCCAAACAATGCGAACCCGGAGCAGTGAAACAATTCGGGAAAGACGTTCAGGACCTCGATCAAGTGCCCATCCATTTCGAGCCCGCGTGCCAAGGCCCGTGTTTCCGCCAGGTGGCGCTCGGGAATGTAGGGTTTGAGTTTTTCGTAAGCGCGATCCAAATCTTCCCGGAACCATCTTCCAGTGTTTATGGTCTGCGCCAAACCAAAACCGTACAACACGGAGTCGATACACCGCATCGCTTCAGTTTTCAGCAGTTCTGCATGCGCCTTGCCGATCTCCTCGGGACTTCCATGGAGGATCGCGACACGCTGTCCATCGATCCAACGCAATTCCCCGTGGTCGACTGAGCGATTCTTGGCAGTGGGATTGATCAGTCGATCGGACGGGGCGAGTACCTCCAACGCGCGGCGGACTCCGCGTACGATTGTGCGCTCGAGTTCCGGTCGATCAAGTTCCTGCAAATCGAGATCGCCCCAGTGCAGAGCCACCCAATCCTTTGCTGACACCCCTTCGTTGCGTGGGAACAGATCGGACACCTCCGTGGCGAAATGGAGTTTGCCACGCACATCTGCCCCCTCGATAGTGATCCGTTCGCTGACCGTTGCGAGCCCGCTGTCATTTTTCGCGAGAGCTGCAAACTCAACGGTGGTGTCTTTTCCGATGAGCCAACGTTGAGCGCTCGAACTTGCTTGGAGAACGCCTGTGGATTTGAGAACTTCCAGCAGCGAATTCGCATTGAGTTTCCCGAGAAGATCCAAAGGTACCGCGATCGCGGTTGTCGGCCGAACGACCCGCTTGCCCAAATCCGACGACTCCAAATGATCTTTGGGATCGGACATGCCGACTCCCCAGAACACTTTGCGATGTTTGGGCAATACCAGAACCGTTGCATCCTCTCGGCGGATAATCTTGGCTGAGTATTCGGGATGTTCGACTTGAAGGTCGAACGCGGTGTCGGAATAGCGTCGGAAGTCAAATCGGAGCGATTGCGATTTTCCTTCGATTGGGATGGAAAGGTCACCCTGCCACTGAAAATCCGGATCGGTCAATTGAAAAGAAGCAAGCCAGCGGTCCAACGACGCAACGCTCGCGCCGGCGGGATCCTCTCCGTGCCCTCGCACGGGCAAAACGCAACCCCACCAAACCAAACACACCACCACATTCAGGAATAGCAGCCCGTGCCCGCGCATCGCAAACCACCTCAACCAAGGAAATTATCGGGAGACACCACGTCCAGTGTAGCAGATTCAACCCAGCGTGACTGCAGCAGAATAGAGGACGCTCGGATGGGGGAACCCAAGCCGCTTGTCGACGATGTTGTAGAGTGGTTTTCCGGTCAAGTACCTGCGCAGATTCTCGCAGATCAAGCGGGTCGAATCAGCGTATCTCGGGCTCGATTGAGCGCCTACATGGGGGGTGATCAGCACTTGGGGTAAATCGTAGAGCGGGCTTTCGGGTGGAAGCGGTTCGGTCGCCGTCACATCCAGACCTGCGCCCCGCAAATGACCAATCCTCAATGCTTCGATCAAGTCCAATTCGTCAACGCAGGGCCCCCTGGCCACGTTGATCAGATAGCCTCCAGGTTCCATGCATGAGAACACCGAACGATCAATGCCACCCCGCGTTTGCGCGTTCAATGGTAGAGCGAGGACCAAAATTTGTGCCCACCGGGCCAAACGATGCAACTCCATATGCGGCCATAGCGCAGCAACACAATCCGGTTGATGCTCTGGAAAATAATCCGTCGCGCGGATCTCGACGCGAAACGGCGCTAGGACTTGGGCGAGCCGACGCCCGTTTCCACCGAGTCCGACGATCCCCACCCGTTTGCCATGCAAATCATCGGTCGGCTGCCGAACGAATTCGTGCCGCTGCTGCTGACGGTAAAATACCGGAATCCCACGGAGCAGCCCCATTAAAAGCGCGAGCGACTGCTCGGCAACTTGATCCGCAAACAACCCCGAAGCGCTGCAGACTTGGATCGCGGATTCGATCACCGAGGGTACAAGACAGTAATCGAGCCCCGCCGCGGAGGATTGGATAAACCTGAGTCGCCCCTGGGCTACGACTCGATCCCAATCCACGGGCACTTTTGCGTGGCCGACAAAAATATCCGCTTCGAAAATTAACTCCGGTATCGTTTCCTGCGTTGCGCTCAGAATCCGAAATCCGGGTGCCGCCGCAGAAATCTCCCGAAGGTGCTTCGCCTCGGCCGGATAGCAAACGACCAGAGTTTTCATCAAGCCAGATCGCGTTCCTCGAAGAGCAACAATCCCAAAAGTGTGGCCAGCACAAAATAGAGCAACGTGTAGACCAAGACACTCGCCAGTACCGTCCAAGGCACCAATACGTCCGAGTCAATCGCCGCCTCCATCGAGAACAGGTTGAGATTCGGAACGACGGCGGAGATCAATTGCGAGAAAAACTCGACCAGTGGCAATCCGCCAGCCGCCGAGGCGACGATCGTCGGCGTCAAGTGTCCCACCAAGTAGATAGCGAAGCAGATCGTGAAGTTTGCGACCAGCGGAAGTCGCGTGGCCAGTGCAACCGCGATCGCTCCAATGACAACCGACTGAAAAAAGGCCATGGCCAAACCAGGGATCGTCTGCATGGCTTCGAAATGGCAAAGCTGCCAGAGCGGTTGATCCGCCGACGATTCCCTCGCATCATAGATGGGCTTGTAGGCAACCATCAACAATTCCCAGGTTCCTAGAACCAAGAAGATAAACAATACCATCCAGAACACCCCGAGCATCTTGCCGATGATGAACGAGCGACGATGGACGGGCTTGCTGAGCAGAGTCAACGCAGTTCTGCCCTCGATTTCATCGTTTACCGAAGTGCTTGCCGACCAAACCGCCTGGAATGTTGCCACGATCAAAATGAGCGTGATGCCGCAGTCCTTCAGAAGTTTGATGTCCTCTCCAAACGTGTTGAACGGCATGAAAAGGAACAACAGAATCGCGAGTGCAGCGAGCACCATAAGGATCACGGGGAGGGGTTGCGACAACTCGCTCTTGGCGGCTGACAAAGCGATCGCGGACGCCTTGGGCGAGATCGCTTGCATCAACATGAACATCAATCCGATCAGCGTCGTAAAGCCACCGATCAGGATAAAGGTAGATGCTTGAGGCACCGGGGCAGCGCTTGTGATGCGAATCTCCAGATCCGCATCTCCAAACTCCTGGTTCTGCACGTAAATATCGGACCCATCTGCGAGAGGGAGCGGGCACGTGGCGGTCCCCTTCGAGCGATTCCAGTCCACCGGAACGTCGCGATACAGCTGGTAGCCCGCCGACCGAAATTCAGCGACGCTGGGGCCATCTCCAATCAACACGTTTTTGTTTGCGATCAAGTTCAAGGAGTCCAGCGTGGCTGGATCGTATTGGATGTCCAATTTGACAAACGGAGCATCGCTCTCGTCACTCGCCCCGGCTACGCGAAATTTCTGCGGGACGGTCGCTCCGGATGTGATCACACGCGGGATGCTCGACAAGGCTCCCCAGGGGTCGGATACCAGGGGAGTGCACAGAAGACCACCAGCCGCAATCAGGGCGACGGTGCTCAGCAAATAAAGACCCACTCCCTCGAAAAGCAGGGGGCGCAATTCCGACAAAAACCGCTGGGACGAGCAGTAGAGCAACGCCCATGTGACGACGGAAAAAGAAATCAACGCCGCCACAACCATCAGCGGGAGCTCGTCGGCGCGCAAGGTGTCAGCACCCGCCGAAAATAGCCGAAATGCCAAAAACGTGAGACCGATCGCCAAAATCCCTGCAATCACATGGGCTGCTCCACTCCGGCGAAGCCCGTCCAATACCGGGGAAAATCGAGCAAGTACCCAAAACAGGGCGAGAAACAGACCCAAGATCGCTAACCCAATGGTCAATCCCACCCCAAGAAACCAGAAGGGTGTCAGCCATCGCGCCATCCATAAATCGGTCGCTGCAAGCAGTATTGAGGAGGATTCAAGCATCATCGTGATAAGGACTTAGGGAAGAAAGAATGGCCCACGCAACTCGTAGGAATAGGGTCTGTACGCAACGCCCCTCCCCACGGTTCGATGCTGGCAAGTCGCTGGCCACGACCACCCAGTTCCGAGACTGCGGCGATTTTTTGAAAGCTGGGACTTTCCAGGCAATTTCAAACCGACGCACGAGCAAGGGGCAAACGAGGGAAGATCTCAAAGGTGACGTAACTTCATTCCTCGCTTACGCTTCGGATTGGGAGAGAGCACGCTCCCAGCGGTCATAGAGGCGAAATCCGCAACTCTAAAATTCACGCGTCGGGTTATGAGGTCCCACGATGACGGCCTGGACGACGGCCTGTAGGTACGGTGGAAACGGCAATGGCGGACTTTACCGGCCCGACGTATCGTGAGCATTGCATCGGTCATGACACCATCAAAGAAACCCCTCATTTTTTGGAGCCATCCGTCCGATAGCAGGTTTCTCGCAAGAAGGCGAACAAATCGAACCATGGTTCGATGAGATGAATCCACGGAAGGTGGTTCACTATCGAAGTTCTTAGGTTACGAACCATGTCGCTTGAGTTTGTCCACGCCGCCATTGGGTGTTTATTCCTTGGCATCTGGATTGTCGTCGGTCACATCATTGCGATGGATTATTTCTAGGCCCGTTTCGGGTACGCAGGGCCTATGAAAACTTTCCCTCGCCTGAAATTCTGCGGTTTTACCCGCGAGATCGACGTCGAGAACGCGATCGAAGCCGGTGCCTCGGCCATCGGTTTGAATTTCGTAGCGGCTAGCAAAAGGTATGTCGACGTCCATACTGCGGCTCGACTTTCCCATGTTGCGGCAGGTCGCGTTGAACGCGTGGGAGTGTTCGCGAACGCGTCTCCTGATCAGGTGCAGGAGGTCCTCCAGACCTGTCCGCTGGACACCATTCAACTCCACGGCGATGAGGACCTGACATGGCTCCAAGGAGTACGCCAACGGGAGGGACTAAACCGCCTGGCGGTCCTTCGAGCGGTTCGCTATCGCGGTCCGGAGGATCATCCGACTATCGCAGCGTGGAGCCGCGAAGCCAACGATCCTGAGAGCCCGGTGTCCGCAATCCTAGTCGATGCATATTCGCCGGGGCATTTGGGAGGGACAGGACTGACAGTTCGCTGGGACCTCCTGTATCCTCGTCCTCAATCATTCTTCGCATGCAAAGCCAGCGGGTCGTCCGAGACACAGTCCTCGTCGGCGCCCATGATTCTCGCCGGTGGACTGGACCGCAACAACGTTTTCCAGGCACTTCGCATCGCGCATCCTGACGGCATCGATCTGGCTTCCGGCATTGAAAGCCAACCCGGGGTGAAGGATCGGGACGCGATGGTGACGATCGCCGCAATCGTTCGCCAATACTTCGAAGAGCGATCGTCCGGAAAAAAATAGCTTCTCGCCGATCAGAAAATGGGGGGCCCCGAAAAATTCTCCCTTTGTGGACCAAACGTGTCATCGGCATCGACGATCCTAGACGCGTAGTTGTTAACGCACTTGGAACCCGTTAGCATGATCCCTAGCAAGGGATTGGTTTTTTCACCACAACGTTTAGGAGAATGTCTCGTGGCCGTATCTTCCGGAAAAAACAGCAACAAGCAGAAAAAGGGTGAAAAGGGAGGGGCACCAGAACCGGTGACGGGGCTGGAACAAATCCTGAAACGGGAGCCTGGACTCAAGACCACGCTCCAACAAATCGAGAAGCAGTTCGGCGAAGGCTCGATCATGCCGCTCGGAGGGGAGACGCAACTCAAGATTGAAGGGGTCAGCACCGGCTCCCTTTCTCTCGATATGGCCCTGGGTGGCTTTGGTTTACCCCGAGGCCGAATCATCGAAATATACGGCCCGGAGTCGAGCGGGAAAACGACGCTGGCTCTGCATGTTTGCGCCGAAGCCCAAAAGGCTGGCGGGGTCGCAGCCATCATCGATGCCGAACATGCGTTCGATCCGAGCTGGGGCAAAAAGTTGGGCGTGGAACTCGATTCACTCTTGGTCAGCCAACCGAGCAGCGGCGAAGAGGCCATGCAGATCACCGAAATGCTCGTGAAAAGCAATTCGGTCGATGTGATTGTGATCGACTCGGTCGCGGCACTGGTTCCGCGACAGGAACTCGAAGGGGAGATCGGCGATGCACACGTCGGATTGCAAGCTCGGTTGATGAGCCAGTCGATGCGAAAGCTGACCGGAGCCATCGCTCGCAGCAAGACCGTCGTGATCTTCATCAACCAGATCCGCGAAAAAATCGGTGGCATGAGTTACGGATCTCCGGAAACCACCCCAGGGGGGCGAGCACTGAAGTTCTATGCCTCGTGCCGCGTCGACGTCCGCCGCATCGGGCAGCTCAAGGATGGCGAAGAGGTGGTCGGGCAACGTGTCAAAACGAAGATCGTCAAGAACAAAGTCGCACCTCCGTTCCGAGTCGCGGAATTCGACATGATGCACACCAACGGCATCAGCTACGAAGGAGATTTGATCGATATGGGGATCGCCCACAAGATCATTTCCAAAAGCGGTGCGTGGTTCAAGTACGGCGAAACGTACATCGGACAAGGGAAAGAAAAAGCCCGAAACTTCCTGCTCGAGAACAAGGATGTCGCTCAGGAGATACGGGAAGCTATCGTGTCAGCAGGTGGTTACACCGGCCCCGAAGGCCCTGCAAGCGTCGAGGAAGCTGCCGAAGCGACTGCCGACTCTTGATCGTAGCGTGCGATTACGAGCACGAGCACCTTCCGCCACGGCGAACGGTGCTCGAGCACGATGGGATCCGATTGACCATGGCCCAGAAAGCTAGGTATCCAGAACGATAGGCATATCGAACAGAGATCACTAGCCTTGCGAAACCCGCAAGGCTAGCGGTCGTTCTTGACGCAGCGAAACCCGCAATGATTGCTCGCTGTTCGCACTTCGCCTTTTCCTCGAGTACCCACCATGTACCGCGTGCAGTAGAGATCACTGCACAGGAACGACCCTCCCCGATGCACGCGCTTCTTTTGGTCGGGCTCCGCGGGATCGTAGGGAATGTCGGGCCCCTGCGGATTGCGGGCCACTGCACCCGAGGCGTGCAGCCGTGCGTAGTAGTCATGACGATACCAATCGCTGACCCATTCCCAAACATTTCCTCCCATATCGTAAAGCCGATACGGGTTGGATTTGTACTGCCGTACGGGAGCAATTCCCACAAACCCGTCCGCCCCAGTATCTCCTCCCTGGATGGGAAAACGGCCTTGATAGATATTCGCTTGGTACTTGCCGTCGGGTTGGAGTTCGTTCCCCCACGCGTAGAGTTGTCCGGCCTGTCCCCCGCGAGCTGCGAATTCCCATTCCGCTTCGGTGGGTAATCGCTTGCCCGCCCACTTCGCATAAGCCTCCGCATCCTCGTAGCAAATCTGCACGACCGGGTAGTCATCCTTGCCCTCGATGGAACTGTCCGGGCCGGTCGGGTGCCGCCATTGTGCGCCGTGTACATAACTCCACCACTGGAAATAATTGTCCAGAGAAACATGGTTCGGCGTGGGTGCGAAGACCGTTGAGCCCGCCACGAGATTCTCCGGAGGCGCCCCCGGGAACTCCTCCTCGGTTGGTTTCATCTCGGCGACCGTGATGTAGCCGGTTTCTTCGACGAACTTTCGGAACTGGGCGTTGGTGACCTCGGTTTCGTCCATCCAAAACCCGTCGACGTAGACGCGGTGGATGGGAACAGCGTCGTTGGTGACCCCCGGCAACCCACATAGGGACTCGCAACGGTAATCACTCCCCATGGAAAACTCTCCCCCCGGAATCCAAACCATGCCGTCAGGCGATTGACTCGACGGGCGAGCTTGATTTTCTTTGGTGGGGCCGAAGCCGTTGGTGGTAGTCTCGCCATCCGACTTTTTATCGGACGAAACCGCCGATACGCCACTTGCGGTGCTGCGGTCGGACTTTGACGGGGAAGCAGGCGGCACACATGAAGCCAATGCCACCAAGGAAGTAAAGCACGCAACGAAAATTGCGCGCGGTTGGAAAGGTCGACCACTCGTGGGGAGCGGTCCAAAGGATCCGGTCATAAAGAGCCTAGCGTTCTTTGAGTACTTTGATCGCTCGTTGCGCGCGGGTGAGAAACTCCAACTTGGATTCCCCCTTCTCCAAAAAGATCGGGGAGCCGATCGAAATCGAACTCAGCAGCGGCACGGGGACGAATTCTCCTCGAGGTAGGATACGATTCATGTTGTCCATGTAAACCGGAAGCAATTCGAGGTCAGGCCGTTTTTTGGCCAAGTAGTACAGGCCGCTCTTGAATTCCCCCATCTCTCCATCCGCAGCGCGACTCCCCTCTGGGAAAACGATCAACGAATAGATATCTCCAATCTCGCGCAGCATCAGATCGACCGGACTTTGATGGACCTTGATTTCCTTGCGGTCAATCAAGATCGCATTGAAGGAGCGGGCGAGAAAACGCCTGTAGGGACTTTGCCCCCAGTAGTCCTGCGCAGCGACCGGACGGGTGAATTGACGAAGCGGCCCGGGGAGCGAAGCCCAGAGCACTACAGCGTCGAGATGGCTCGTATGATTCGCGAAATAAACACGTTGGCACGTGTCTGGCTGCGAGCCAATCCAGCGGACCGTGAAACCGCTGACCAGTTTGGCGACCATGGCGATGGTTTGGCCAGTCAATCGACACCAAGGGGACGGTGGATCGGTCTCCCTCGGTGGATTTTTATGAAGATCGGCACTCGATAAAACGGCCAAAGGCTGACTCAGCTCGACAAAGGAAAGAACGATCAAAAACCCGCGATCATCAATCGTCGGGGAATTATGCAGGGAATCGCGTTGAAAATCAATTGAATCACTCCGTAGGGATCCTACGTCAAACCCTGACCACCCGTTAAAATCCCCCCACGTTCTATCCTCCTACGGAAAATCAGGCAATCGGGATGTCGCAGACGGAATTTACCAGCAACTGGCTTCAGGCCCTCATGTTGGCATCGGACAATTCCGCTGCCCGACGCATTCGTCCATGGATGACCGACATCGCCCAAGTCACAGCGGCCGAATCGTCGCCGGGCCAAGCGGAAGCGGCGGAACGGCTTTGGGACTACGGGTCAAGCCATGGACTGACTACCCTGCTGGAAACGCTTCCACTCCTGCAATCGAACCTGCGTTTTGAGGGGGACGAATCTTTCCGATTCACTCCTGCCCGCAACGACTCCTCGATTTCCGGGCCCTCGCAATTTGTGGAACTGCTCGGTTTTGTAGCTTCCGAGCAACACTGGGAGGCGGAGGTCACCCAGGCCGACTGGACCAATCTGCTCCGGCGCGAGGCGGTGAGGTTGACGAAAGGGCTGAACGTTCAGGCCATTCCGGCTACTGCGATGGTACGCGTCCCATGCCTCGCGAGATGGGATACTCGCAAGTGGACCATCCATTTCCAACAACCGGATTGGTTGATCCTCGAGCAGGAGGAAACGCTTCAAACGCTGCGGCCTCCCTTGGAATCCTTGGAGTCGCGATTCCTCGAATGCCTCTCATTCGCGAGTTCGCAGTTCAAAGTTTCTGAACCCTTGCGGGCTTTCCCACCCACCGATCTCCCTTGGATGACCTCGATCGAATCCATGTTTGCATGGCATCGCTCGATTCTCGTGACAAACGACCTGGGACTCGATCCGTGGCTCCGTCGCGTCTGGGCTGCGGTTTGGCCGGTGGTCTATCGTGAACGCAATCGCCTTCGAGGTTCCTGCGATCTGGTCGCGCTCCGCAAAGAAGTGGCCGAATGTTTTCGAGCCGCCCCCTCGCTGACCGAGTGGGTTTTTCTATTCGCGCGGTTGGTTTGCGAACTTCGATTCGAGCGAGGGCTTGGTATAGCCGCAGACTTCGTCGACGACTGGTGCTAAAGGTCGACCAGTTGGGATTCGCCTGAGAGGTCGTCGAGCATCCCTTGCATGACATCGCGAAGCGTTTTCATGATCGGGTCCTCTTCGCCTCGCGGGGCGCGGTCTGCCGGCACCGGGATGGCTTCTCCGATACGCATGACAACTTCCAAAGGCCCGTGGATGTCCGCGCGATCGGTGAGGTCCTCTTCCAATCGCTCAACGGTCTCCAAGATGCGAGTATCCGTCGTCGGCGGCGACAGGTAATCGGGCGGATAAGATGCGACCTGTTGGGACAGATAGATTCGCTCAAGATGCTTCCATCGGCGTTCATATTCCGCATGGCCGAGTTCACCGGTCACCAACTCGGGAACAATCTTGGCTCGAAGTGCCTTGATGCGTGGAATCAGTGGCCCCTCGGCGCTTTTACCAAACCACTCGCCCTCGATAGGGTCGAGCAGATGATCCACCAATCGCTGTTGGCGTTCGACAATCGTTCCCGATTGCGGGGACCCGAGGTATTCAATTTCCTTGAGGCTGAGCATCGCTTGAGTGACGCGTTGAATTCGCTGGAGAATCGGCGTCCCTTTGATGCTCGTCCAGGTCAATCGCTTTTCGAGGCTATCCAAGGTGCGGGACACTGCTTTCTCCAGATCCCCTTTGAATACGTACTTGATCGCAACAGGGTGGATGACCACTGGTTTTTCATTTCCTTCCTTAGCGCGACGTTTCGCCGCCGCGCGGGCCATGAAGGCAACCCCATCCAGAAGCGGTTGCAGCAAGTCATTGGTGCGGAATACCGCCCCCTCGGGGAACACGACCAAGGGACGCTCATTGGTGCTCAATACATTGACGGCCATATCGAGCGCCTGCCGGTCCATCCCCTCGCGATAGACGCTGAATGCACCCATCGTTCGAATCGCCCATCCCTGAAGACGACTTTGGTGGAAGAGATGCCAACTGGCCATCGCGTACATCAAGACTTCGGCTTCGCGAGCCAAGTAGTACAAGACAACGGGATCTGCATAACGGCAATGATTCGGGGTCAATAAGACGCCATACCCGCGGCGCTGCGATTCGCGAAAGTTATCGACTCCTTCCAAGCGACAGGAGACAACCCCTTCATAGCGTCTCAAATACCATGGAACGATTCCGGTCTTGATCATCAAAGACGGGAACCATCGGCCGCGGTACGGCGGTATAAATCGGTATGGCTTCTCGACGATGATGTCTTGCATGAGATTTCCGTTCGATCAGGTCTTGTAACCGCGAGGGTGGGTGGAGTGCCATCGCCATGCTGTTTCAACGATGCTCTCGATCGATGTGTACCGCGGCTTCCAGCCAAGGGAACGCTGAGCGAGTGTACTGTCTGCGACCAGACACGCGGGATCGCCCGGCCGACGCGGGGAATTCACGATAGGGATCGCGTGGCCGGTCACCCTTCGGCAGGCTTCGATGACCTGAAGGACACTGTGGCCTACACCGGTCCCCAGGTTCATCTCCATGACTCGGCTTGGCTCCAGCCGCTCCAAAGCAGCAACGTGCGCTGTCGCCAAATCAGCAACATGGATGTAGTCTCGAATGCAAGTTCCATCCGGCGTCGGGTAGTCGCTGCCGAAGACCTGGACGGACTCACGCTGGCCCAGCGCAACCTGGAGGACGATGGGGATCAAGTGACTCTCTGGGTCGTGATCCTCGCCAATAGTCCCATCCGGAGCCGCCCCCGAGGCATTGAAGTACCGTAACGCAGCGGCCCCGAATCCGTAAGCTAATGCGTAATCGCGCAAAGCTCGCTCCACCACAAGCTTCGTGAAACCATAGGGATTGATGGGATTTTGTGGAACGGACTCGGGGATCGGAATCAGATCGGGCTGTCCATAAGTCGCCGTAGTGCTGGAAAAAACAAACCTCCAGACCCCGACGCTTCGCATGGCTTCGAGCAACTCCAAGCTAGCGACCACATTGTTCTGGTAGTACATCGCGGGATGCTGCACCGATTCCCCAACCAGTGCAAACGCGGCAAAGTGCATGACCGCTTCGATCTCTTTCTCCATCAGGACCTTCATCAAAAGCGACCGATCGGTCAAATTTCCTTGGATCAATCGATCGCGGGAGACGCTTTCCGCGTGGCCGCGGGAAAGATTGTCATAGATCCAAACTTCGTGGCCCAAGGCGTCCAGGAGCTTCACCGTATGGGAACCCACGTATCCCGCCCCACCCACGACCAGAATCTTCATACCCAACCTTTCCTAAAACGTGGTAAGCTTGCGTCAGCTGCCTGGAATGCATGATGCCGGATAGCAACGGAGAAAGCAACCCAGGTAATCGACTGGAGACATCGCCAAGCGAGCTGTGAAATTGGGCAAAAGCAAACTGCGGCAATTCCGGTTGGACCAATCACCGACGAGCCAACCCGTCGAAACCATGTCGGGATGGCGGGATCGTTTCCTAGTTTACTTAAGAACGGAGTGCCACCTGGCCGGCAACTCGATCTCTGCCTACGGACGAGACTTGGAACACTTTTCCACTTGGCTCGGCGAGCGAGTTCTCTCGCAATTGACAATCCAAGACTTAACCGACTATTTGTCCTGGCTTAAGGACCAAGGTCTCGCGGCGTCATCGATCTCAAGGCATGTCGTTTCGTTGCGAATGTTCTTCAAGTTTCTTCAATTGGAGTCGGCCGTTGTAGACAATCCTGCGGAGTTGCTCACTTCCCCCAAAATGTGGCGCCGCGTACCGTTCGTTCTCGGTGTATCGCAAATCGATCGCTTTCTGGAAGCTCCACAACCCGGCGATCCTTTGTGGAAACGGGATCGTGCGATCCTAGAACTGATGTATGCAACGGGTTGTCGAGTCTCTGAGGTTTGCGACCTGCTCCTTTCCAACGTGCACCTCCAGGACCGATTCTGCCTGGCAGAAGGAAAGGGGAGCAAGCAACGGATGGTTCCACTCGGAGACCGCGCGATCGAGGTCATCGCATCCTACCTGGAAGAGGAGCGGCCCTCCCTGTGTACTCGCCATACCGACGAAGAAGCCGCCTGGCTAATCTTGTCACGAACAGGGCAGCGACTGCGGCGAGAGGCAATCTGGGAATTGGTGAAGCGTTACGCAAAGCGCGCAGGGATCTCCGCGGAAGCGACACCCCACACGCTGCGACATTCCTTTGCGACGCATCTATTGGCAGGCGGAGCAGACTTGCGGATCATCCAGGAAATGCTTGGCCACGCGAGCATCCAAACGACTCAAATCTATACGCATGTGCAATCTGGCAAGCTCAAGCGAGTGCACCAGCAGTTCCATCCTCGCGGTTAGCGACTTGCCTTGCCCGTCCCCTTTTTCATGTTTTCATACATCTTTTTCTGACTTTCCACGATTGTCTTCACATCGGGGGGCGCTTCTTTTGCACCTGTGTCCGATCCTCCCCCACAACCCGACAAGAACATCGGCATGACAAACAGACACATACCAAAAGCCACCTTCAACTTCATGATTGCTCCTTACTGCGATACAAAAGTCCCCATGCGCACCAACCAAGGATGATGCTATTACACTTTCCACGAGGCCGCACTGTCAAGCATGCTTCGCACGACTTTTCCCCAATCCTGCACGGGCACTCGCGAATCTCTCAGGTTCTTAATCGGCTCCAAGCTTTTACCCGGAGATCGCCACACTCCGGGGGCTCAGATATCCGCTCACATGAAGATCCGAATCGCACATCTCAACCGAAACTCCTTCCAGATTCCTCGCCTGACTGATCCAGCGACGGCTCTCGCCGGCAATCGGGCGGGCAGCCCTCTCGCTCCCCAACACTTTCGGCGCGATAAAACATTCCACCTGATCAATCCAGTTGCCATCGAAAAACGCCCCAAGCAGCTTCCCTCCTCCCTCTACCAAGAGGTTGGTCGCTCCACGTTCGCACAAGGATTGCAACAACCATCCGAGTTGATTGTTCGCTTGGCCTTCTGGATATACGAGAATTTCGACGCCCCGCTGCCGCAAGCTGTCCGCCTTGATCGCATCCGCCTCGATCGCTTGACCAGACGTCACGATGCACATCGGAACGCGATCTGCCGTCCGAACTAGTTGCGCATCGACGGGGATGCGCAGGCGGCGATCGATCACCACGCGCGAAGCGATCCGCGGAACATCTTGAGAAACTCGCGGCCGGGCCGTGAGGAGTGGATCATCGCGCAGTACGGTCTCGCTACCGACGACGATCGTATCGACCAAGGCCCGCAGCGTATGAGCTCGATCCCGCGCTGCTTCCCCAGTGATCCATTTGGAATCCCCCTCCGGCGAAGCGATCGCGCCATCGAGGGTCATGGCCCATTTGGCGATGACCCAGGGCAAGCCCGATTGAATCCGCTTTAGGTAAGGCGCATTCAGGAGGCGAGCTTCGGATTCGAGAACACCGACGTCGACCACGATCCCCGCCTGGCGCAGTGCGGCGATCCCACGCCCGGAAACCTGGGGATACGGATCCAGCATCGCGACCACGACCCGCTTTGGTTTCATTCTCACCAACAAGTCGGAACAAGGAGGCGTTTTGCCATGATGGGCACACGGCTCCAACGTGACAAACAGGTCGGACTTTCGAATGTCTTCGGGCGAAACGCCGGCAAGAGCATCGACTTCGGCGTGCGGACCGCCAAATCGTTTGTGCCAACCACGGCCGATCTCTCGGCCGTCGCAAACGACGACACAGCCAACCATCGGATTCGGTTCGACGCGACCGCGACCGCGTCGAGCTAACTCCAAAGCCTGCGTCATCCAATGTTCATCGGCCTGCACGGAAGGAGACGACGAGTCAGGCATCACACTCCGGGTTCGTTGGCCGCGACTCCTGCGTGGTACGTGGCGTACACGAAGACAGGAATCGTCAGCCCACCGAGTTTTTCGGCAATCAAGGGCTTCACATCCTTCCACGACAAACCACCTACCCCGGTGGCGATCGCTGGGAGTGCCACGCTTCGAAGTTTTTCTTTTTCCACCAGAAACGCGAGACGCTGAAGCGAATGAGCCACGTTGGAGAGCGTGGCGCGTCCCGGCCGGGCGCCATGCGCATGGTCCCCTTCTTGCGTCAACATGCAGATGATGTGCGAGTCCCCAACTCCGCTCCACATCCAGATTTCTCCGGGTTTCGGATGCGTGTTGTGGCTGTAATGACGGAAATCCTTGGCCATGGAGGGCCAACGCTCGCGGAGCGCCAAAGCCAACCCCGAGTCGAAGTGATCGTTGGGGGCAACGCCATGGGCGATCGCATGCGCTTTGGACAAAAGGATATCGCCAGAAACTTCGTGAATCATTCGTCTAACCTTACGAGGACAATCAAGAAACCAACCTGAGAACTCGTTGAATATACCCGTTCTTCCCGATGTGTTGAGGGGCAAACCGCCACCTCTCCCGCCCCCATTTTCCCGGTCCCTATTTTTTCGGATCCAAGTTCGCGTTCAATTCGGTATCGTTGACTTGTGAATCGACCCCCGAAGCGGGCACATCAACTTTCGCTAGCCACAGACAGGCGTTGAGGACGGTTTTTCGAAACTCGCTGTTCCCCCAATTGTCATGAAAATGCCCCCCCGTGAACCCAAAACCTCGCCCCCCGTCGGGACGCTCGATCGCCCACATCATCGACTCGGCACGTCCTCCGTTGGATTCGATATGAGGATAAGGACCTGCAGGATAAACATACGGACCATCCCGAACGTCGTCCGATGGGGATGCGACCAAGATCGGAATGAATCGGCCCGCGGACGTATCCGACTTCTGGTTGCCGGCCAACTGGTCGACAAATCGCATGTTGAAATACCACTCGTCCTTGATCTGGAACGGCTTTACCCCACGCGTGATCGGATGGTTGGGCAATTCCAGGAATGACGGCTCCCATATGGGGTTGCAACTGAACATGTGGTCGTAATGCCCCCCAATCCATCGCTGAAATTCTTTCCCAGCTTGGTCCGCGACAACTTCGACTGCATAGTGCATGCAGCCGATCCCCACTCCCTTTTTCGCAAGCTCCTCGACCAACTTCATGCGTCGACCTGACTCCTGAACCACCTCGTGTCCGCCCCCACCGTCCATGTAAAAGATGATGGCATCCGCGTCTCGAAGCACGCTCTCATCGCGCGGCCATCCGTTCAACACGAACTGGACCTCTAGCGCCAAATCATCGTTCTGCTGATCAAACGACTTCAAGCATTTGGCCAGCAATTGAACCCCTGCGTTGAACTCGTGCATCCGAGGCGGATGGGACGGCTTGCCCGCAATCAAAACAATCCGCTTCGGTTCCGCTGCATCCATACGCTGTGCCGCTTGCGAAACCGACGCCACGACCCACACAATCACCAACCAAGCCGACCATCGGCGTCGCGTCATGGCATGTCCCTTCTCTGAAAAATATTGCTAATCATCCTAGGCCGCCCCCAAACAACGCACTGCCGTGCACCACGGGGAGCTTTCTATAGGCCCTGTATCTTACGTGACTCTCCTCGCCGTACGCCAGGGGCGGCTGGAGGCCGAAGCACCCGTTCCAATTCGCCCTTCGTCGATACCTTCCGACACAAACCCACAACCATGAAATGCTAGCGGCGAAAAAATTTTCGGAAGAAATTCGGTGGTGACCGAACGTGTCACGGCCCGTCGCATACTGAGATGTGTTCCGACGGCGACCGGATGCAAAAACTTGCGTTTTGCTACTCGGTTTTGAAAAAATCGGAAGTTTTTTGCACGTTGGCCCCAGTTTTTTCCAAACCTGGGATCGAACCGAGCGAAGAAACTCCAGGCAAAATGAGCATTACGGGAAAAATTTTGCAAAAACCGCCTAATGGAACTGATTTTGCTGCCGTTACTCATAGGTGGGTCACTCGGTCAGCTTGGAAGGTCCAAGCGTCGGGCGGCCCGCAGGATCGGTGTTGATAGTAGACCATTTGATTCAAGGAGGACTTGGAAATGCTTGTGCTCAGTCGCAAAGAAGGGGAACGGATCGTGATCGGAGATCAGATCACGTTGGTCGTGTCCAAAGTCAGTGGGAACCGCGTGACGATCGGGATCGAAGCTCCCAAGGATGTGAAGATCACGCGCGGGGAACTGATCCTCGAGATGGGAAGTGAACCGGTCGAGGCGACCGGTGTTCAATGCCGTGCGGTTTCCCAAACCGTTCAGACCAAGGGTGGCCTACGCGAGTTCGCGGCCAGCGTCCTGCCTCTTCACAGGCAAGTTGGCTGATGGTTTTCCGATTCTTTCATCGTTTGGGGATCGCGATTCCCGTTGCCGTTTGTTGACAGGTCAGCCGCGAGCGTCATCCGCGCCGTAGTTTCGCGGCTGACGCCTGCGGCTGGACCTTCAGCACCTGACTCTCGATCACGCCGTCAGCCAGCGTGGTTTGGATCATCCGCCCCGGTTCGATTTCGGAAGTGCTTGTCAGTACCTTTCCTGATTCCGCGTCGGTGGTGAATGAATATCCGCGCGCCAAGGTGCGAATGGGGCTGAGTGACTCCAACCGCGCGGATGCTTTTTCAAACGCTCGGTCGACCGATTCGATTCGGCGCGCAACTCCCTCGTTCATTCGACGCTCCATCTCATCGAGCCTCTGCGTAGGCGTGTCGAACATTTGCTTTGGAAACTCAAAAATCGGCCGCGTGACGACTCCTGCAAGCCGTGTTTCCAGATCCCGAACCTTGTGCGTCATCCAAGTGCGCAGCCGATGCTGGACATTGTGCAACACGTCGGACAACTCGTCTCGATTGGGGACCACTCGCTCCGCAGCTTCGCTCGGCGTCAGGGCGCGCACATCGGCCGCTAAATCGCAAAGTGTGACATCCACTTCATGCCCCACCGCAGAGACGGTCGGAATCGGCGATGCGGCAAGAGCGCGGACCACCACCTCTTCGTTGAAGCACCAAAGGTCCTCGATCGAACCACCGCCGCGTCCGACAATCAGGACATCCAGTGTTGGGCGAATCCGTCCGGCCAACTCAATCCCTTGGGCAATCTGCTGCGCCGCCCCAGCCCCCTGCACCTTGGCCGGGATCACCAACACATCGGTCGATGGCCATCGCCTCCGCAATACTTCGAGAAAGTCATGAATAGCTGCCCCATGCGGGCTGGTAACGAACCCGATCCGGCTCGGGAATGCAGGTAGCGGCCGCTTGCGATCGGGTCGAAACAATCCCTCCGATTCCAGTTTCGCATGGAGTTTCCGAAACGCGAGTTGAAGGGCTCCGATACCTTGTGGTTCAATCCGTTGCACCACGATCTGGTAGGTACCGCGAGGGCCATACACATCGATTTTCCCCATGCATAACACGGCAGTCCCTTCCTTGAGTTCGATGCGGGATTTCTCCCAGGTCGACTTCCATATGACAGCGCTGATTTGGTTGCTGTCATCTTTCAAGGTGAGGTAAACATGCCCCGCCCCGGACTGCATGATGCTGCCGACTTCGCCAGCCAGCCAAAATGCGGGAATGCCTCGATCCAGGGTCTTCTTGATCCAGTGGTTGATTTGCGTCACAGTGAGCGGATTGCCTTGCTCGCTCCCCGGCGCCGACTCTGGCTTTCTCTTCGGAGCGCCCTCGAAAAAGGCATCCGCATCGTTGCTCCACAAGAACCCTGTCATGTGACCAAGCCCAGGGAGGTTGTTCTCTCGAGCGATGCATGGGGCGCGTGGTACATCCCACGTTCCCCTGCTCGCGGAATGCCGTCGAGGGCCCAACTCTCCGCTTCGTCGCTCACCTGATGAAGTACCGATTCCACATGCATCCGCCACTTCAAAACCTGGGATTCACTCAGTTTGCGAGGAATCGTAATCCTTGGCCCCAGAACGAACCGTCCGCGCGATCCGAGCCGTGGTATCGCAAACCTATCCCACGAACGAGACCGGTAGGGTCGATCGAAACCGACACCTGCGGGAACAATCGGGATCTGAAGCAGCGACGCAAGTTGGATGCAACCGGAAGAGAGCACGCGACGCGGACCTTTGGGACCATCGGGCGTCATCACCAGGCATGTGTCGCGGTGTTCGCGAACATACTTCAGAATTGCTTTGATCCCCCCTTTGGTCGACGACCCACGTACCGTGTCGAAACCAAACGAAGCAGCAATCTCACCGAGCCAGTCGGCGTCGGGATGCATGCCGATCAGCAGCGTCAGGTTGCACCCACCCGTCATGGCTGTCGGCAAAAGAAAATACTCGTGCCACAGGACGTAGATGACCTGACCTCGGAATTCCCGAAGGCTCGCGTCGCAATTGGGTTCGTAATCCACAATGCGGGTGTCCAAAGTTGCGACCAAGCTCTTGATCGACACCCCCAGTACCTGCGCGGTGAACCGCATCAGCATGCGCTTCGCCCCCCGGACGGCGGTTGAACCGTTTGGCGACGGATCGATCGCGTTGTTTGCTGTCCTGACCATCGTCATCCCACGGTGTCCGAACCCTGAACCATTATGGAGTTGGCAACTCGTAAGTGCCTTGAAAGACTTCGGTTGCCGGCCCTGTCATGAAAACATGCCCACTTGATTCCTCCCATCGGAGCAATAGATCGCCACCGAGAAGGTGATTGAGAATCCGCCGATCGGTCCGACCGGTCAACACTCCTGCGACGCAAACCGCACTTGCACCCGTGCCGCATGCCCACGTCTCTCCCGAGCCTCGTTCCCAGGTCCGCTGGCGAACCTCTCCTGACCCGAGGACCTCGACGAACTCCACGTTGGTGCGTTTGGGGAACCGTTCGTCTCTCTCAATCAGCGGGCCGCAACCCAGAACCAGTTCATCGCTCGCCTCCGGAACAAAGATGATGCAATGAGGGTTGCCCATCGACACGCATGTCGCAAAGAGGGTGTGTCCTCGAACTTCTAAGCGATGGTCGATTACCGGTTGATCAAGGGTGCCGAGAGTCGTCGGGATCTCTCGCGCGAGCAATCGAGGCTGGCCCATATCGACGGTCACTTGTGCGACTTTGCCCCCTTCGACTTCAAGATTCAATTTCAGCAGCCCGGCGCCGGTTTCAATCACGAGCGAGTCTTTTTTCGCGATCCCGTGATCATGTACCAGCTTGGCCACGCAACGAATCCCGTTGCCGCACATTTCCGATTCGCTTCCGTCAGCGTTGAACATACGCATTTTTGCATCGGCGACGGAACTGGGTAGAACGGCGATGATTCCATCGGCCCCCACACCGAAGCGTCGATGGGACATGGCGATGGCGAGCGACTCCAGATCGGGTGGGAGCGACTGGTCGAAGCCATTTAAGTAGACGTAATCGTTTCCCGCTCCATGCATTTTGGTGAATCGCAACTCAGCCATCAGGATCCTCCTTTCCGTGGTCGCGGGTTCACTTGGGCAACAGGCTCAGGGCCGCTGGGCTGGGCCTCGCGATCACGTGACAAGCGATCAGCTTGCCTAGCCCTTCGATTTTCGGCTTGGCGGCTTCCACAGCCGCGTTGACCGCCGCGACATCTCCTCGAATGACAACGGTGACGTAGCCACCGCCGAGTTTTTCCTTGCCGACAACCTCGACCGCAGCCGCCTTGACCGCCGTATCGATGGCTTCAAACACTGCGGTGAAACCTTGTGTTTCAATAAATCCTAGGGCCAAGCCCGACGTGGATGGATTGCTCATGAGATTCGTTTCCGATACGGGTTGTAGAACGACCGACTGTTCGATGAGGACGTTGAATTCCGGTGGACTGATGATGGCGCGGAGAGCGTCTGGGTCAGGGCGATTGATCCAGAGGGAACTTCGAAGCTGTTGCATCGACGAAGCGGCGTAGGCACCTGCCTCGACCGCGGTTCGGACATCGCTCGGCATCCCGGCCACCTTGATCACTGCGCCGAGCATGTCGTTCCACTCGGCTTGGATGACCACCACGTTCGCTGTTTTCCCCATGGCATCGCAGGCCACCATCGCGGAAGTCCACGAGTTGGTCTCCACGATCCCTAGGGAAAGCGATTCGAGCGAAACATGGGATCCGAGCGAAACAGGGTCAGGCCACTGCGAGCGGTCCGAAAGTGAAGACGGCATTACCCCTGAGTTTCCTTAGCCCTGCAATTCCTTGAGAGCCGACTTGAGCTTTTCAATCCAACCCGGAATCGCTTCCAGCGGTGACTCGCTGGCTTCGTACTCCAAGACAACGAAGCCACTATATCCGGAAGTTGCCAGGATTCGAAGAACCCTTGGAATATCCGTCCACTCTTTGCGGCCCTCCGGAAACATTTCGACTTTCAGTTGCGCGTTGACGGCAAAGGGGGCAATCTGCTCCAACTCGGCGTAGGGATTGCCGTTTCGGAAATTGCCGGAATCCAAATTGACACCGAATCCGTCGGATTGGACATCGGACACAATCTCCAACATCTGTTTCGCCGTCGAAGTCACTCCACCGTGGTTTTCCAGGCCCAAGTAGATTCCCCGTTGGGCAGCGTAGCGAGCCACTTCTTCGATGGCGTCGACACAGCGTTTGCGCGTCGTCGGCCAAGCCTCTCCCTCCGGCTGTCCGCCTGCGAAAATGCGGATGACCGGTGCCCCCAGGATCGCATATCGATCGATCCAACGCTTGGTGTGGGCGATATCGGCCTGAAGCTTGGTCGAGTCCTTTTGACAAAAATCGTTCGCGATGGCTCCGCCGGATATCGTTATCCCTCGCCGATGACAATGAAGCCGCAACCGACTCAAATACGCATTGTCGACATCGTCGGGGAAGTAGTAACTGGTCAATTCCACGCCCGCCAAGCCCAACTCATGGCAGTAATCTACGAATCGAAACAAATCCCATCCCGAGTTGGCTTGCTTGAGCAAATCACGAAGCGAATACGCTGCCATGCTCAAACGTAGCTGACCCGGCTTGGGACGCGAAAACGGCTCGATTGCTCTGGCGTTAGCCGTCCATAAGTTTTGCGAGGCCAAGCATCCGAGTGCGACCGCAGTGCCACGGAGGATTGTGCGTCGCGCAATGCCAGGGAGTTGAGGGGAACGAGGGGAGGCTGGATTGGTCATAGAACGCAAACCGTTGGGATGGAAAAAACGGGGCAGATCTTCATACTAACGTATGATCCACACCTTTGGGTACTCGGGAGGGCCTCCGTGGCTAAACTGTACTTCTATTACTCAACCATGAACGCCGGGAAATCGACGGTGTTGCTTCAATCAAGCTACAATTACCGCGAACGCGGCATGCGAACACTCGTTTTTTCACCGGAAATTGATGAACGATTCGGAGCCCGACGGGTCAGTTCGCGCATCGGCTTGAGCGCCGATTCGGTCCCCTTTTCCGCCGCAGACAACCTGTTCCGGATGGTCGAAAAGGACCATCGCGAATCCGCCGTCCACTGCGTGCTCGTCGACGAAGCCCAATTCCTCACCAAGAACCAAGTGCGGCAGTTGAGCGATGTGTGCGACAGCCTCGGAATTCCAGTACTCGCGTACGGCCTGAGAACTGACTTTCAGGGGAATCTCTTCGAAGGAAGCCTGCATCTTCTAGCGTGGGCCGATACCTTGACCGAGATCAAAACGATTTGCCACTGCGGCCGCAAAGCCACGATGGTTCTGCGAGTGGACGCCAACGGCGTGCCGGTTCGCGAAGGAGAGCAGATTCAAATCGGGGGCAACGAACGTTACGTCACGGTCTGCCGCCAACATTTCAAACAAGGTCTGACCGAGCGTCGTAGCTCGGACTTGCCCTTTGAGGACTTATAACATGCAAAATGTGTCGCGATGGCTGTTGGTCTTGGCTGGAATCTCCGGCGCAATCGCTGTAGGGATCGGCGCCCTCGGAGCCCACTCGCTCCCCAAACAACTTGAGAAGCGAGGCCTGGCACCGGAAGCCATCGCGAAGAAGCTGGACCAGTGTGAATTGGGTGCCCGCTACCAGATGTACCATGCCCTGGCGCTCGTAGCCATCGCGCTATCCAACCGTGCGAGAAACTCTCGATGGCTCACGGTCGCGTCCGTTTTGTTCTTGATCGGAACACTTTGCTTCTCGGGAGGACTCTACAGCATCGTATTCGCTGATCAAATCCTTCACTGGAGCATCGTTCCCCTAGGGGGGACCACCTTGATCGCGGCTTGGCTGTGCATCGCCGCGGGAGCATTGCGAGGAAGCGAGCCAGCAACTCTCTCGTCGGCGGGTTAGACCTGTCGCCTCGTGAAACAGTTTGCAGTTCCCGACGCCGACTTAGAATGCGGCTCGCCAGCTTAAAACGGTGTGTCGCCGAAGTCTGCCGACGATTCGGAGAATGCCTCGTTGGCTTCCGAAACATCGTCACCTTCCGCAGTCTTGCGAAATCCCATCGCTTCGGCGGTCAAGAAGTACTTGACCTCGCTCATCGGATCACGCTGCCATTTTCGGCCGGTCAACCGATACGTGATGGTGACGTCGTCCCCCAATTTCAAGGCATCGACCGAGTCGCATGCATCGTTGGTGAACTCAAGCGGGATGTAGTTGGTGAATCGGCCGTTGGACTGCTCCAAGACCACGAGCCGCTTGCGAAATCCTTTCTGGCCAAAGGACTTGGTTTCTTCGATCAGATGCACAGTGCCGCGTAGGGTCGAGTTGGACATGGCGAAAAGTCGATGGGTACAAAGGAGGCAAAGACGCAACAACGGTCGAGGATCAGCACGAGGACAACCCGCCGACCGATGTCTAAGCATAGCGATTGCCAAAGCCGTGTGGCAGTCCCCATCCCAAGACCGATAGACAACGAACGGAACATGCCGTATATCACTCGTACTCCCCACGCAATGCCTTCCGATAAGCCCAGCGAGCGGTTTCGAGCAGAAATGAAGTCAATCATCGATGAACTCGCTTGGCGAGGACTGATCCACCAAGCTACCGAGGAAGCGAACCTGAAGGGCGTTCTCTCCAAACCGACCGTTGTTTACGCCGGTTTTGACCCCACGGCTGAGAGCCTCCATGTTGGATCGCTTCTCCCGCTCATGCTGCTCCGACGTTTTCAACAAGCCGGGCATCGTCCGATTGCCCTGGTAGGGGGGGCGACCGGGATGATTGGGGATCCGAGCGGCAAAAGCGATGAGCGACAGCTACTGTCCCGCGAGATCCTCGAGCAAAATGTTGTCGGGATCCGCCGGCAGATGGAGCAGTTTCTTTCCTTCGAAGGATCGAATGCGGCCATCGTCGTCAACAATTTTGATTGGATGCAGAGTTTCTCGTTCCTCGATTTCCTTCGCGACGTCGGCAAAAACGTTCCGGTAAACGTCATGCTGACCAAAGACTCGGTCAAGGCTCGTTTGGAGCGAAGCGACAGCGGTTTGAGCTACACCGAGTTCAGCTACATGCTGCTGCAGGCATATGACTTCGTCCACCTTGCGAGACAATATGATTGCCAAGTGCAGATAGGTGGCAGCGATCAATGGGGAAACATCACTGCCGGGATCGACTTGGGGCGACGAATGCTTGGGCGGTCGCTTTACGGCATGACCTGCCCGCTGTTGACCACGAGCGATGGCAAAAAGATGGGCAAGACCGAGCGGGGCGCGGTCTGGCTCGCATCGAACCGAACCAGCCCGTACGAGTTTTACCAGTACTTTATCAACGTCGATGACAACGACGTGATGATGGTGCTCCGATTCCTTACGGAACTCGAATCCCAGGAGTGCGACGCGTTGGCGACTTCGCTTCGCGAGCAACCTCACCTGCGTGCAGCGCAAAAACGCCTCGCGGAATCGTTGACTCGGCTGGTCCACGGCGAGGCCGGGCTCGCGGTCGCTGAACGAGCGACCAAGATCCTGTTCGGTGCAGAGATCGACGGCCTGAGCGACAACGAGCTGCTGCCGATCTTTCGCGATGTCCCAAGCTGCGAAATGCCGCGTTCCCAACTCGATCAGGGAGTCGGGATCATCGATGCACTCTGCGCCGCCGGATTGGCCGCTAGCAAGAGCGAGGCGCGGCGGACTATCAGCGAGGGAGCGGCCTATGTCAACAATCGACGGGTCGCCAGCATCGAAAAAGTCTTGACCCCCGCCGACCTCGCTAGCGAGACGGTGGTTGTTTTGAGAAGTGGCAAGAAGCGTTACGCCTTGATACGCTTTGACGGAGCGGCTTGATTCGCCATGCGAGTCGTTCATATCATCACCCGCATGATTGTCGGCGGCGCCCAGGAGAACACGCGTTACAACTGCCTCGACTTGATTCGCAACCACGGCGACTCCGTGACGCTGATCACCGGACCGACACGCGGAGCAGAGGGGAAGTTGCTCGAAGCAGCAAAGGATCCGGATCTCGAAGTGATCGTGGTACCGCCGATGATCCGGTCGATTGTTCCGTGGCAGGACGTGCGGGCCTATCGCCAACTCCGAACGCTGTTGCGAACGATCCGCCCCGAGGTGGTCCACACGCACAGTGCCAAGGCCGGGATGTTGGGGCGCGCGGCTGCTTGGTCGCTCGGAGTACCCTGTGTCGTCCATACCGTGCATGGTGCGCCGTTTCATCCCTATCAGACCGCCCCCGCGCGGCAGTTGTATATCGCTTGCGAACGCTGGGCCGCCAAGCGCTGCCATCGCATGATTAGCGTGGCCGATGCGATGACCGACTTGATGGTCGGTGCCGGCGTGGCCCCGAGAGACAAATTCACCACGATCTACAGTGGCATGGACGTCGAACCCTTTGTTCATGCCGACTCAGACCGCGAGCAAACACGGCGCGAACTGGGCCTGGCTCCGGAGCACGTGGTCGTTGGCAAAATCGCCAGACTGTTCCCTCTGAAAGGGCACGAATACGTGTTAGCAGCCGCCAAATCGATCGTTCGCGAGCATCCGCAAGTACGCTTCCTGTGGGTCGGGGACGGCATCCTTCGTGAATCCCTCGAGCAGCAAATTCGAAGCTCCGATTTGCAGCGGCACTTTGTGTTGACAGGCTTGCAGCGGCCGGATCGGATTCCCGCGCTGGTGGGGGCGATGGACGTGCTGGTCCACACTTCGCTGCGCGAGGGGTTGGCTCGGGCTCTTCCCCAAGCGCTGATCGCAGGCAAACCGGTCATCAGCTTTGATGTGGACGGCGCGAGGGAAGTCGTCATCGACGGGGTGACAGGGCGACTTCTTCCACCCAAAATGATCGCGACTCTCGCGGACGCGATTTCGCAGCTTGTTTCGGATCCTGAGCTTCGCAAAAAGATGGGTACGGAGGGGCGACTTCGGTGCACCGACTTGTTCCGACACGAAACGATGACGCAACGGATTCGCGAGGTTTACTCCCAGGTGTTGGCCGGCGGTGTCTAGCCGAGAGGCATCGGGCTGGGATCGAGCGACGCGCGCGGGCCAGTCATCGTGGCCACGATCCGTGCCGCTTGGGCTTCGGTAAACAAAGCCATAACTTCATCGTCGCTGTAGTCCATGTAGTTCATGAACATGTCGCCGTGCGGGCCGTTTTCGCAGGAAATTTTCGGAAACGAGGGCTTGCCATAATTGGGAAATTGCTGGGGAGGCGTATCGCAGCAATGATCTGTCCCGCCGCAGTCCTGCATGTCGCCCCAAAGGTGATACAGATTGAGGTAATGTCCGATTTCGTGGGTCGCGGTCCTGCCGCGATGGAACGGAGCGACGGTCGTGCCCCGGAGCCCGAACGATGTGTAGGAAATCACGACGCCGTCGGTAGCTTCGGGACCGCCGGGAAATTGGGCATAACCGAGCAGCCCACCGGTGAGGGGCGCAACCCAAATGTTCAGATAGCGACGCGTATCCCACGGCTCTACGCCACCGCTCTCCGGATTCTTGACCGAATCGCCTGTTCCGAACGAGGCTCGCTCGATTTGTGTGTAGGTGATCCCTTTGGTTGGCCGCCCGAGAGGATCCACAGAAGCCAACTGGAATTCAACCCCGGCATCGGCGGCGAGCCCACGCCAAGGGCGAGGAATGGTTCGACGGTTCGCGTTCTTCAATCGGAAATCGCGATTCAGGACCTGCAACTGCGAGCGCACTTGTGCCGCGGAGATGCGCTGACTCGGCTCCCGATAAAGCGCGTGAACCACGACTTGGATGCGGAACAGCAGTCGCTTTTCCCGCATCATGCACCCAGTCGCAATCAGCTCGCGGGTCCGGCGTTCCATCGCTGCCCGGGAGTCCCGATACGCGGGAACGGTTTCGCACAAACGATGGTGGGCAGCCATCGTTCCGCATTGCCGACGATTTTCCGAGGGAGCCTTCGGTTCCATCGCTATAGTATAACGCCGGTTGACATTTGCGATGGCGGGCGATAGCCTTGCTCGATTCCCGAACGATCCAAGACGGGCCGCGAGTTTTCTCCACGCCTCGACAAACCCTCAAACGCATTAATTCGAATGAATCCTCAAGAATTGCTTAGAATCGTCGATTCTATGCACCGCGAAAAACAGATTGACCCTGAGCTGGTTTTTCAGGCAATCGAGTCGGCACTCGTCACCGCGGCCAAGCGACAATTCGGGGAAGAAGCGGATGTCCAGATCCAGATCGTGCGTGGCGTAGGCACGATTCAGGCCACGGTAGACGGCCAAAACCTGAGTCAGGATGAAATCGGACGCATCGGTGCCCAAACCGCAAAGCAAGTCATCATCCAGAAACTCAAAGAAGCCGAACGGGACGCCCGCCTGGACGAATTCCATGGCCAAGTTGGGCAACTGGTCACCGGTATCGTGCAGCGGACCGAAAAGGGGCTGACGATCGTTCAACTGGGGAACGTGGAAGCGATTTTGCCGAAAAGTGAGCAAATATCCGGCGAAAATTACCACAATGGTTCGCGCGTCCGGGCGGTGATCTACGAGGTCAAAGCCGTCGGTAACCGGGTAAAAATCATCCTCTCACGCACCAAGACCACCTTGGTACAGCGGCTCTTCGAGCAGGAAATTCCCGAAATTGCCGAGGGAGTGATCCGGATCAATGCCATCAGCCGCGAACCAGGATATCGGAGCAAGGTGGCTGTCAGCAGCTCCGACCAGCGGGTCGATTGTGTCGGAGCCTGCGTCGGAGTCCGTGGAAACCGCATCAAGAACATCACGAGCGAACTGGCTGGGGAACGAATCGACATCGTCCGCTGGAGCGATGATCCGATGGTCCTGATCCCCAACGCTTTGCAACCTGCCCAAGTCGACCAAGTACTCCTTTGCGACATGATCGGCCGCGCCATCGCCCTCGTTAACGAAGAACACCTCTCTCAAGCGATCGGCCGGTATGGACAAAACGTCCGTTTGGCCAGCAAGCTTTGTAGCTGGGACATTGAAATCATGACCGCTCCCGAGCTGGAACGCCAGATCGAGCGGGCCATGGAAGCTTTCATGCAAATCGAAGGGATGACCGAGGAAGTTGCCCAACAATTGGTCGAACAAGGTTACCTGTCGTTTGATGACCTATCGGTCATCGAGCCGGAAGCCCTAATTGAAATGGGCGGGTACACCGAAGATCAAGTCAACGCGATTGTGGAGCAGGCGGAAGAACGTGCCGCGGAGCAGGAAGCCGAGGAAGAAGCCCGAAAAGAGCAAGAGCGGCTGGAAAAAGAGCGCCGCGCTACCGAAGCCCTCGAGGGGAGCGAGGGGAGCGAACCTGGCAACCCACCGGTTGAGGGCTAGTCTCAGTTTGTGAGATCTTTCGCTACGAATCCTGGAAAACCGCCTGACGGAACGATGGCAATACGCTACCATGTGAAGGTCGCAGATTCTCGAACCTCCGACGAGTTAGGCCGTGAGCGACCGCGTTGGTAAATGAAAGGTGTTTCCTTTTATTTCGCCACGCTGGTAGGAAAGCTCGCCCTCACTTGCTCTGGAGTCATTCGCTGGTTTCGCGCAGGGGCGTTTTATGAATTAACGTAAACCAAAAGCAAGAGCGGATCGAATCCACAAAGATTTGGATCCATTCGCTCGAGACAAACGAGGGCAGAGCCCGGGGACTATTGCTCAGTGGCAATTCGAATTTACTCGCTTGCAAAAGATTTGGGATTGGACAGCAAGGAGCTGGTCGATCTCTGCGCGCGCATTGGCATCCAAGGGAAGGGGAGCGCGCTGGCAAGTCTCGAAGACGACGAAATTGCACGCATCAAGAAACATCTCGAAGAGAAGGCTGCCCCGCCCCCGACTCCGGCAAAGGAAGTTTTGAAGCCGCAGCGTGAGGGGCCGAAGGAAGCACCCATTCGAGAGCTGGGGACCCGAAGCCCAGCACCGCGGCGAGATCTTTCCTCGATCCGAGCCAAGATGGGAGGTGCGGATCGAACGGGTTCCGATTCATCCACGACAGCCGTGGCGGAACGCGCCCCGACGACAACACCCGAAGCCCCGACGACTGTTGAGACGGTCGAGTCGACAGGGGACGCCAGCATCCAATCCGCCGGCGCAGGAGATGCAGTAGAGACGACCGAAGTCACCCCAAGCGAGAAGATCGCGGCCCGCACCGGATCCGAGAATCGAGGGCGCGAAGACTTCTACTCACCCGCGGATACAACCGGCAAGATGCGTGTTCTCGGACGCGGCAAATCAAACGAGGGGGCCAAGAGTGGTGGCGAATCGATCAGCCGACAACGCAAGACGCGTGATCCGGTCATCAACATCAACCTTGCAAAGATTCCAAAGTCTGCAGGCCCCTCTCCGGCTCCAAAACCCGCGGAACCAGTTGCCCAGAAACCGATCGTCAAATTGACGCCAGAGGTACTGCGCGGCGTCCAACAACCCCCTGCAAAGCCCGGAGACAAAACCGGCGCTTCACCAGTCAAGTCAGGGACCGGTAGCGGTCGTGCGACCGCACCGAGCCAGACCCAGCACGCGGGCTTGACGGAATTCAAACAAGCCGCCGAAAACAAGCTCAACCAGAAACATCGCAAACCGACCGACGAAGTCGAGGAACCCGTTCGAAAGAAAGGGCTCGCAAGTCTCGAATCCTCGCGGAGCGAACGAAGCTCGCTTCGCAATGCAACCCGCATCCAAACCACTCGCGACCTGGCGACCGTGGAGGAAGAAGAGGAACGACGCGCCGCAGCTCTTCGCCCGAAGAAGAAGGCTGCTTTGGGTGCCGGAAAGAAGGAAAAGATTCCGCTTGCGATGCCCTGCACGATCCGAAGCTTCTGCGAAGCAGCCGGGGTCCCCGGAGGACGTGTCTTGCGGTCCTTGATGGGTCTGGGAACGATGGCGAACATCAACGCTTCCCTCACCCAGGAACAAGCCGAATTGGTAGCGATCGACTTGGGATTAGAAATCGAATTCAAGCAAGCCGAGACCCTCGAGGACAGCGTGATCGCTCGACTCGATCTCTTGGAGGACAACCCGGAGGACATGACCGTGCGTCCTCCGATCGTCACTTTCCTCGGCCACGTCGACCACGGCAAAACGTCGCTTCTCGACTATTTGATCGGAACCAAAATCGTCGCTGGCGAAGCGGGCGGAATCACGCAGCACATCCGAGCCTACCAAGTCAAGAAGGATGGACGTGCCGTCTCCTTCGTGGACACCCCGGGCCACGAAGCGTTCACCGAAATGCGGGCTCGCGGCGCCAATGTCACCGACATCGCCATCCTGGTTGTCGCCGCCGACGATGGAATCATGCCGCAGACCGAGGAAGCGATCTCGCACGCCAAAGCAGCCGGGGTCCCGATCATCGTTGCGGCCAACAAATGCGATCTGCCCGGAGCCAATGTCCAACGCATTATGACCCAGATGACCGAACATGGACTCACCCCTAGCGCATGGGGAGGCGACGTCGAAGTTGTTCAAACCAGCGCGATTACCGGGCAAGGCATGGATGAGCTCGTCGATACCATCCTTACGGTTGCCGAACTGCACGACTACAAAGCGAACGCGAAACGCGCGGCGATGGGCGTCTGCCTCGAAAGCGAACAATCAGCCGATCGCGGTGTTATCGCCAAAGTCATGGTCCGCACCGGCACTCTCCGGGTCGGTGATATCGTCGTCTGCGGTTCTACCTTTGGCCGCGTGAAAGCCCTGTACGACACCCTAAAGCGTAATAAGCAATTGACGGAAGCTGGACCTTCGACTCCCGTGAATATTACCGGGTTGGAAAAAGCGCCGGAGGCGGGTGAGAAGTTCTACGTCATCGACGACATCACCCAGGCGCGGCAGTTGGCCGAGGGACGCGAACAACTGATTCGCAAACAATCCCTCTCCGGCACATCCCCCAAGGTTTCGTTCGAAACGTTCCAGGAATTGCTCCAGACCGGAAAACTCGGAGTCAAGGAAGAGCGAGTCACCTTGAACTTGATCATTCGAGCCGATGCTCGCGGTTCGCTCGAAGCTATCGAAAAGGAACTCGCGAAACTCGATCACCCCGAAGTGGAAATTCGGATCCTCCAGAAATCCGTCGGCGGTATTACGGTCGCCGACGTAACGCTGGCAAGTGCTTCGCAAGCGGTGATCGTCGGGTTCAACGTAATCCCGGACGAAGCGGCTCGCGCTCTGGCCGATACGAGGAATGTAGAAATCCGTCGGTACGACATCATCTACAACCTCGCCCAAGATATCCGCCTGCTGATCGAAGGGCGACTCAAGCCCGAGGAAAAAGTCATCGAACTTGGGCGAGCCCTCGTCAAACAGGTCTTCACTGTCTCTCGCGTTGGCACAATTGCGGGCTGCTATGTCGCCCAGGGATCCGTCGAACGCGGGTGCCGCGTCCGGGTCAACCGTGAAGGACGCAAGATCGGAGACTACGTCCTCGACACCCTCAAACGCGTCAAGGAGGATGTCAAAGAGGTCAACCGGGGCATGGAGTGCGGTATCAAACTGGGAGGCTTCAACGACATCAAAGTCGACGATGTTCTCGAGGCGTATCGCATCGAAGAAGTGGCCCGCACCTTAGGTTCTTCCAAATCATGAGTGCTCGTCGACTGCTCAAGGCAGCCGAGGCAATTCGTGAAGTTGTCTCAGTCGCCATTCTGACCGAACTGAGAGATCCCCGCGTGAAAAACGTGACGGTGCTCGGCGTGGAACTGGCACCGGACATGCGGGAGGCGAAAGTCGCTGTCAGCATCATGGGAAACGAGAACCAACAGCGCACGACATTGAAGGGATTGCAAAACGCCTCGGGATTCTTGCAGACCAAGATTGCTGAGCGGATTGACACCCGATACACCCCGCGACTGACCTTCGTCATCGATGAGGGGGTCAAAAAGTCGGTCGCAGTGCAACAGATCCTCGAACAAATCGCTCGCGAGCGGCAGTCAGAGGCACAAAAAACGGAACACCACCAGGAATCCGAATAATTCACCACTTCGATTGACGTCCCATTTCAAGCGTGTATCCATGACAGCCAGCAACCGTGCTTCCAAAATCGATGCGCTCTACAAATCTTTGAAGAAGCACTTCAAGCCAGCCCCCGAAGGCCCCGAGCGGTCGGTTCTGGAGCACTTGCTCTACGCGTGCTGCTTGGAGGACGCTCGCTCCGACCAAGCCGACGAAGCTTTTGCGAAGCTGCAGCAGACCTACTTTGATTGGAATGAGGTCCGGGTAACCACTGTTTCGGAACTGGGCCAATGTTTGCAAAGCCTTCCATGCTCCAGCAGCGCCGCCCAACGAATCAAACAATGCCTTCAGTCCCTCTTCGAGTCGCGGTACCAATACGAGATCGATGATCTGAAAAAGGCAAATCTCGGCAAAGCGGTCGCTGAACTGCAGGCCTGGAGGGGAATCTCGCCTTTCGTGGTGAGTTACGTATCCCAGCAGGCGCTCGGGGGCCACTCGATTCCGATCAGCAACGTGGTCGTCGAAGCACTCCTGCAATGCGAAATCATCAATGCCGCCGAAGCGGAAAAGAAATCAGTCCCTGGCTTGGAACGCGCCATCCCCAAAAACAGAGGAATCGAGTTCGGCTCGCTGCTCCAGCAGTTTGCTCTGGAGATGCAATCGCACCCAAAGAGCCAACCCGTACAAGCAGTCTTGAAGGAACTCGGAGTAGCCTACAAGGCGAAGCCAAAAGCCGAACCCAAAGCGGCCGAGCCCCCAAAAGCGAGCCCCACCAAAAAATTGGACGTGAAGAAACCGCTGGCAGAACCGCCCAAAGTCGAAAAGGCTCCCCCGAAATCAACAGACAAAAAAGAGCTGGCGACAAAACCGCCCGCAAAATCCGCCGCAAAAAAAATGGCTTCGCCACCTCCGACGAAAGAACCATCCAGCGTAAAAACGCCCTCGCCACCGAAAAAGAGCGAACCCCGAGCACAACCGACCGGGAAGCAGGTGCCGAAAAAAACCGATAAAAAGGAAAATAAAAAAACCAAACCGGTCGCGAAATCGAAACCTACCGACAACAAGGGCAAGAACCCGGGTAATGCGAAATCCAAGAAGCCATCTGGAACCAGCAAATCGACTACCGGAGCGAGTTCGATCGCTTCCAATTTGACCAAAAAGAAACCGAAATAGTCTCAGGGATCGAATAGGAAACCAGATCAGGAGTATTGCCGTGGCAGGACATTCCCAGTGGGCCAACATCAAGCACCGCAAGGCGCTCGTCGATAGCCGTAGGAGCAAGCTGTGGAGCAAACTATCCAAGGCCATCATCGTCGCAGCAAAGTTAGGCGGAGGAGATCCCAATAGCAACAATCGCTTGCGCACCGCGATCCTCGATGCGAAAGCCGTTTCTCTGCCAAAAGACAACATTGAACGCGCCATCAAAAAAGGAACTGGGGAGCTCGACGGCGGGGATGTGGAGGAAATTCTGTACGAAGGCTATGGCCCCGGTGGCGTCGCAGTACTCGTCGACATCATGACCGACAATCGCAACCGCACCGCCCCCGAAATCCGCAAAATCTTTGACTCGTGCGGCGGCAACCTCGGATCGACCAACTGCGTCGCGTACCTCTTCGAACGCAAAGGCCTTATCGCCATCAAGCCTGAGGCGGCCAACCTGGAACAAGTGATGGAATTAGCTCTCGATCACGGCGCGGAAGACGTCACCGAGTCGAGCGAATCGATTGAAATCGTATGCCCAACCGACACCTATTCGGAATTGGTCGACGTCCTTGAAGGCCAAGGGATTCCGATGGAGTCCAAACAGGTGACCCGCATTCCCAACCTTACCGTGGAAGTTGATTCCGAAACCGCGACATCCTTGATGAAAATGCTCGAAAAACTCGAAGACCATGATGACGTTCAATCGGTCGCGACCAACGTGAATTTCACAGCCGAGCAATTGGCGTCGATGGGCTGAATGATTCCGCGCACCGCTCGCGACTGATCTTCTCCCCTGTTTTCCAGGACCATGATGCTGCCACGCTTACAAGTCGCCGACCCGGATTTTAGGAATCAACTCCGCGCCTTCCAGCAACGGCTTAGCCCCGATGGCTCCGTGGTCTCGCAGCGCAGCAGGGAACTGACAATCAAGCTTTTTGGAATGATACTGACGCCACAACAAGTGGTGGAACGCATCTGTGACGACGTGCGGAGACAAGGGATCGACGCCGTGTTGCACTACGTCCGATCGCTTGATAACCCAAATGCCGACGCTTCCACTATCCGCGTCCCTGTCGAGCGTATATTGGATGCCCATCGCCGGGCCTCCCCGTCGTTCCTCGAATGCATTCGATCCATCCGGGCAAATATCGCTCGCTTTCAGACCGCGATTCTGCAACGCGATGTCGAAGTCGATGATGTTGCCGGAGTCCACTTGCAACACTGCTACACACCGCTGCATCGCGTCGGTCTGTGCATCCCTGGCGGCGCTGCGGCTTACCCGTCAACAGTCTTGATGACCGCAATCCCCGCACTGTGCGCTGGTGTCGAGGATATCGCGGTGATCTCTCCGCCAACCCCATTCGGCGCATTCAACGACGATGTCCTCGCGACCTGTTGCGAGCTTGGCATTCGCGAGGTTTACGCGGTCGGCGGAGCCCAGGGGGTTGCCGCCCTCGCGTACGGAATCGACGGAATCCCCGCCGTCGACAAGATCGTGGGGCCGGGGAACCTGTATGTCGCGTTGGCCAAGAAATTGGTCTATGGTCACGTAGACATCGACTCGATCGCCGGTCCGAGCGAAGTCGCGGTAATTGCGGATCTCACAACGCGGCCCGAGTACGCCGCCTCAGATCTCATCGCGCAAGCCGAGCATTCTCCGGGTTGCAGTATGGTGATCTCCTCCAGCAAGCAGGTTTTGGATGCGATCGATGTGTCGATCAACGAACAATTAAATACGCTGGAGCGAGCCACCCTCGCGGCCGATTCCCTCAAAGCGTTTGGGATCAGCATCCTGTGCCGCGACGATGCGGAGGTCATCGCGATCACCGACCAACTCGCTCCAGAACACTTGCAGATTTCCGTCGACGATCCTGCTAGATTTGCGGACCGCATTCGGAACGCCGGGGCCCAGTTTCTCGGGCATTTCACGCCGGTGGCACTCGGCGATTATGCGGCCGGTCCGTCTCATGTTTTACCCACTGCGGCGACAGCGCGCTGGGCGTCCGGCCTGACTTCGAACCACTTCCTTCGTTCCTTCACCAAGGTTCAATTCGACCAAGAAGCGCTTCGCGCGATCGAACCCTTTGTGACACACCTGTCCAACAAAGAAGGCTTAACGGCCCACCGGGAAAGCGTCCGGATTCGCTTGAACTAACCGCCTGCGTATCTTGTTGGCGGCCTGAATACGTCTATGCCCTCGATAGACCGAGACGGGCTGCGAAACTCATGACCTCGATTTCGACTTTGGCTTAGGTTTTCCTTTGGATTTCTTGCTCGGTCGAGGGGTCTCATTCTCGGCATCCGTTGCTTCTTTCTCTTGCTTGCGATGGGAGGAGATCGAAAACATTCCTCGCAGGGTATCAAACCCCCAAACCGCGCTGATGATAAGCGACACTCCGACGCCGACATATCGAATCTTCGCATCCATGAAATCGAAATAGAAGAAGACACCGGCGCTGAGCAATCCAATCACCGTGATCGCTATCTTCACCACTCCGTTGGAACTTTTGCGTTTTATCTCGCTCCGATTGATCGCGCGGCGGGCGTTCGAATTCGCAAGCTCCCGAAGCGCTTGGATGTCCGACTTCGCTTCGTTGATTGGTTTGGCTGGCGGCCTTGGTCCACTTGCCGCTAGCGGATTGGGCCGTTTCGCCACGGCAACAGGTTCGACCTCCGAAACTTGATCCGGAACGATGGTTTGCGATTTCGGAACGGAGGTATTCGGAGCAACCTTCGGTGCGGGAGCACTCGGTACTGCCCCCGGGCCGGTTCGAACCCGATTGAGCAATCGCTGCATGTACTCCTCGATCGACTCATCCTCAGAGCCTTCGCCCGAGCCTTCGCCCGAGCCTTCGTCGGAAGGGGGGCTCAACTCGGGGGGTTGGGACTTCACTCCGCTCTTCATCACGTCTGAGTCAGAATCTTCAGGGAAATCCGTCAGAGTCTCTTTGACTTCTTTCGGCGGCTCGATCTCCGAAAAGTGCTGGTCGAGGTCTTGTGGAACCTCGGATTTCTTTTCGCTTCCTCGGTGAAAAGAGCTTCTCACCTGAGCCAATTCACTGCGATCCGAATCCGACTCCTCATCGAATCTGTCATAAGATTCGGAATGGGTTCGATCATTAGAATCTGAATAGTTTCGTTCGATCGACTGGGAATCACGGACCGACGATGCATGCCCTTTGGGTTCCCCGATGATTCGACTCAACCGCAGACTGATTGACTCATCGTCCACCTTGAACTCGCAGAATTCACCGGAATCCGACGAGAACTCCCCACCCGATTCCTCGATATCGCTTTCCTCGAATTCGTTTTCTTCAAAATTTTCTTCTTCGGATTCCTCCGCTTCTTCCTCATCCTCCTCGCCAAAATCTTCCGATTCGCGGGTTGGTGTGGAACCCGATCCACCCCAGTCGTTGCGCGTCGCCATTCCGCTGACGACTTCTGTGATCTCCGAAAGACGAGCTTCCCAGTTCTCCATCATCTGGAAAATCCGGCTCTCGAGCGAATCGATTCGCTCGTGCAACGTGCCTTCCCAACTCCCTTTTTCGTCGGCCAAAAGATTGGCTAATTCCTCGCGCGAAATCTGATTTGACTGGTTCGCAATCTGTTCGATTCGCTCATCCCATACCCCCAGATCAGACACGGCAACAAACTGCGATTGCATCGACTGCATAACCTCGCGCAGCGTATCCAGCTCTTGCCGAATGTCAAAAACAACCGTATCCGATCCCGGCGGACGTTGATATTCGGGTTCCTGCTGCGAGTCCCGTACCGGGGCAACTGACTCCTCCGAAACCGGATCCGAGTTGGAATACTGCGATGAGTATTCCTCCGACAATTGCTGCTCCTGGCTCTCAGGCGCCGGAGTCTGTTCCAACAAAACTTGACCGCTCGGGTGAACAACTAACTTGCGGTCGCCAACCTCAACGACCGTGGTTTGATCAATAAGCCATTCGCGAACATCCCGACCAGCAATCCGGACTGGCACCGAGGCCTTCAGCGAGGTATAGCGTTTGCCGACCGTCAACTCCAACTGGCACGCCTCGCTATCCCCTTCCTCGAAAATCGGAATCGTGCTGCGGGGAGCCGCCCCAACCGTCCACCGCCCCGGACCGAGATCCCAAGCCTTCTGAACTTGGTCTCGATACCCCAGCAACTCAATACGGGCATTTGCCGCGATGACGCTGGCGTCCATCCCCCGCGTTGGGAGCAGATTGATTGACGTTTCGGCCATAGGTGGATTCAAAACAGGGGCGCGTTTGTTAGAAAGCAACTCGTATCCTCGAAGCTATCGACCTGGGTACTAAGGGGACTTCCCCAAAAGTTACCTTAGCATTCGTCAAATTACCGAGTGACCAGTCAAGAACCGTAAAATCGGCCCATCGCGGCTAATCCAGGCCATCCGATCGATTCGCTCCGAAAAAAACGCAAGCCATTGCCAGCAAATCACTTAAGGCACAAAACTCAACTTGCAAACACCCGAAAATAACGGAATTTTCATAAAACAAACTCAATCCTGAACGTTTTTGAGGCCATTGCGTACTATAGTTGTCACGAAATGCCTCCTCTGTTGGGGGCTCGGGTTGTCAGGAGAATGCGATGTCGAGGAAAGAAGCACTAACGAAATTGCGGGACGTACTCCTGTTGCGACGAGAGGCGCTCCGCAAAGCTCTCGACGGAGACATGAGTCTCTTGCAATCTCTTTCCCAAGACGGCGGCGACGTCATGGATGCCGCGATGGACACCGCCCAAGACGAGATCAGCAGCCAACTTGTGGAAGTAGAAAGCCGAGAGTTGAATCAGATCGACGAGGCTCTTGTGCGGTTTCGGGATGGCATCTACGGACATTGCGAGATCTGCGACAAACCCATCCCGCTTGCCAGGTTGCAAGCTGTACCCTACGCGACCACTTGCATCGATTGTGCGAGAAAGCAGGAACGAATGGGACTGAAGTCTCCGACATCCGGTTTCGGAGATTCGACCCATTCGCCGCACGCCCCTCGCTGATTGGACGCTCGAGGTAGATTAAACGGCTGTCGGAAGAATAGTCTCCCGTTGGGTTGTTTCCATACCCGGCCCTCTTCCCAACTGACTCTGGCGGATTCTTAGGGATTTTTGTGGTTCGAACAGCCCTTCGTTCGGCGTTTGGACCTGTCCCTCTTGGAATCGTTCCCGAACCGCGAGGGAATTCATTCCAGTTCTCTGGTGGAATCTTGAGTTGGCAAGGAATCCGATTACGCTGGAAAGGAGTGGGGGATCAACTCCTGTGAGGTCAATATGAATCGATTGAAGACTCTCGTCGCGTTTTTTGTGGTTGCGTTTGGTGCGTGTGAGGTTTCTCAAGCCCAAGCGATCGATCCGATTTATGGTTTTCCGTTTGGTTACACCTTAGGAGCTCAATTCTCGCTCCGCAATCGGCTGCCCGCTCCACCCTATTTCTCGATCTATCCACCCGTGTATTACGGTAAGCGGTACATGCGTCCCTACGGCGAGAGCCCGTATGCATCGTTCCCGTTGCTAGGACAAACCCCGGAATACTCGCCGGTACCAGCGGGCCAGCGTGCTGGGATGCCAAAGACGATCCAAAATCCCCATGCTCCCTGCTGCTCGGACGAGGATGCCAAGCCGGAACAAGACCTTGCGCCGAAGAACAAGGTCGTTGATGGTTCCAGGCGAGCGGGATCGATGCGCATCATTGTGAATCCCTATGCCCAAGAGCAGCTAGCGTCCAAGGACTAGCCCGCCAGCTGCTCGAAAATCTTTTTCCGGGTACGGCTAGGCGTCGCCGTACTCGCGTGTGGTGATCAATCCCGGCTGTGGCACAGGGTATTCTCCGTTCGCATTCGCACGAACGGGAGCAGGACTATCAAAGGTCATGCTCTCGAGATCTGGTGCGAACTC
>Ga0315904_10000402_pt1 | contig 68349 bp, 45 predicted proteins | sample LakEriMetagenome_6_FD_203529 | JGI IMG/M metagenome (GOLD analysis project Ga0315904, IMG submission 203529) | Freshwater fungal communities from buoy surface, Lake Erie, Ohio, United States - Buoy 12 MA120 | ecosystem: Environmental > Aquatic > Freshwater > Lake | place: USA: Lake Erie, Ohio...
ACCTCGGAACCGTGAACGAACAGAACTGAACCAGGCACCCGCCGGGCGCAGCCCCTTGGTCCCATCCCCCGCTTCCCATGACTGATTCACCCGGCTACCAGCGCCCTCTCCTGCGGCCCTTCCTCCGCCAGAATGGCCGGACCGTGATCGTTCCCATCGATCACGGGACCGCCATCCCCGTCCCGGAACTCGGTTCCACCGGTACCCTCATCGAAGCACTCAAGCCCTTCGCCGATGGATTCGTGGTCAACTACGGAGTCGCCCGCAGCTTCCGCCAGGAACTCGCCCGCCGTGGCGTGTGCCTGCGCACGGATGTCTACAAGCCAGCCCGCCCGGGCCAACCCGACCACGGCGCATGGATGACTTACGGGGCCACGGAAGCAACCCGCTGCGGCGTGCACGGAGTCATGCACATGCTCTACACGCACCACCCGGATGAGGCCCGCATGTTCCGCGAATCCGCCCGGCTCATCAGCGACTGCCATGCTGCCGGATTCGCCGTCATCACGGAAGCCCTTCCCTTCGGCATCGGCCGCCCCGCCGACTACACCCCGGAGAACATCGGGTTCGCTGTGCGCGCCGCCGCCGAACTGGGAGCCGATGTCGTCAAAACGGCATGGCCCGGCAGCCGCGAGGCCTTCCAGAAGATCACGGCCGATTCCTTCGTCCCTGTCATCGTCCTCGGTGGTTCCTCATCCTCGGAAACGGAAATCCTCCGCATGGTCGAGGATTCCATCGCAGCCGGCGGAGCCGGTGTCGCCATCGGACGCAACGTCTGGCAGCACCCCAACCCGGCCCTCATGCTCCGCCGAATCCAGGCCATCGTCCATCTCGGAGCCACCGCCGCCGACGCCGCCGCCCTTTCCGCCTAACCGATTCCGGATCCCATGGCGTTCGCTCCGGACCAGGCCTTCTCGCTCATCACAAAGGCATGGGAACAGGGGCGGCTCGCACACGCCTTTCTGATTTCCGGCGCGGAGGCCGCCGACCAGCGGCAACTGGCGCTCCGCATGGCTTCGCTTGTCAATGGCTGGCCGGCCCTCACGGAACTGGACGAACTCCGGCAGCACGGAGCCATTGTCATTGAACCGGAGAGCAAAGTCCGCCGGATCCGCGTTCAGCAGATGCGGGACGCCGAACACCGCCTCCGCCTGACCTCGGATGGCACCTACAAGCTCTGCGTGGTCTCGGATGCCGACCGCATGGTTCCGGAGGCCGCCAACGCCTTCCTCAAGACGCTCGAGGAACCACCGGACGGTTCCCTCATCCTCCTGCTGAGCCGGGCACCGGACCAGCTGCTGGATACGATCCGTTCCCGCTGCGTCCGCATTCCCCTCTTCCGCCCCGGGGCGGCCGGGCTGACGCTTTCGGACTCCGGAACCGCATGGGTCCAGCTCATGGCAGCGTATTTTTCCTCGGGGAAACCCGACCGTCACCGCGCCATGGGTCTGCTTGCCGATTTCCAGGCCCTCCTGAGTGAAGCCCGCGCCGAAATCGAACAGGCGCACAAGGACGCCTTCCGCGAAGAAGTGGAAACCTACGGCAAGACCACGGATGGAGCATGGCTCAAATCGCGTGAGGACTATTACGACGACCTCACGGAATCCACCTACCAGGAACAGCGCAATTCCTTCCTCGCCCTGCTCTACACATGGTTCGGCGAACTCCTGCGCCGCCGCACGGGTCTGCCCGCCGCCGACCTCCCGGGCTTCGCAGCCTCCATGGAGGAAATCGCCACCCGCCTGAGCAGCGACGACCTCTTCCGCCGCATCCACGCGGTCGACGAACTCCGCCGCAACCTCGCCACCACCGTCCGCGAACCCCTCGCCCTCGAAGTCGCCTTCCTCAAAGCCTTCGGCTGAGTTCGCCGCTTCTCCCGCTTGCCCGCGGCAAGGCACCGGATAACAGCCCCAGCCACCGTCTCACGGCTCCCTGTCCAATCCCAACCCTTTTCTTCTACATGCGAATCGCACTCGATGCCATGGGAGGCGATTTCGCCCCGCAGCACATGATCGCCGGGGCCCAGCTCGCCATGGCTGAATTCGACCGCATCGATACCCTCTTCCTCGTGGGCGATGAATCCCGGCTGAAGGCAGAGATGCAGTCGCTCGGCTTCCGCGACCCCCGCGTCGAAATCGTCCACTGCACAGAGGTCGTGGACATGCACGACAGTGCCGTCAAGGCCATCCGGCAGAAGAAGGACAGCTCGATTTCCGTGGCCACCGATCTGGTGAAGAAGGGATCGGCTCAGGCGGTGGTGAGTGCCGGCCACACGGGAGCGGCCGTGGCCGCGGCCACCGTGAAACTGCGCACGCTGCGCGGAGTGGAACGCGCCGCCATCGGGACACCGTTTCCCAATCTCCACGGAACCTGCCTGCTCATCGACGCCGGAGCGAGCGTCGACAGCCGCCCGCTGCACCTCTTCCAGCAGGCCATCATGGGCAGCGTCTACATGCACCGGATGTTCGGCATCGCCCGCCCGGTGGTCGGTCTCATGAGCAACGGAGAAGAGGAAGGCAAAGGCAACGAGGTCACGCGCGAAGTCTTCGAAATGCTCCGTGCCACCCCCGGACTCAATTTCCGCGGCAACATCGAAGGACGCGATCTCGCCAACGCGGAAGTTCACGTCGCCGTCTGCGACGGCTTCGTCGGCAATATCCTGCTCAAGGGCTCGGAAGGGATCGCCAAGGCCATCATGCACCTGCTCAAGGATGCCTTCACGGCGTCGCTGCCGCGCAAGATCCTCGCAGGACTTCTCAAGCCAGCCATGAAGAAGGCACTCCACCAGATGAACTACGAGAACTACGGCGGATCCCCGCTCCTCGGCATCAATGGCGTCAGCATCATCGCCCATGGTTCCTCAAGCCCGCTGGCCATGAAGAACGCCATCCGCGTGGCCATGGATAACGTGCAGAACGCCGTCAGCGCCAGCATCGAGGAACAGATCGAACACTGCCGCCCCGTCACCTCCGCAAACCCCTGACGGGGCCGGCCCGGCGCATGGATCCACCCATCAAGGCGGATCGCGAAAACCTTGACCGATCCTGTCGGGGCGTGCACCCTTGCGGCATGATGCCGTCCGTTCCTCATGGTTCCCTGCGCAGCCGCCGCGAATGGCTGCGCGCCGGCGGTCTCAGCGCACTAGGGCTCAGTCTTCCTCACCTGCTCGCGGCCCCGGCCCGGGCCAGCAACCCTTCCGGCAAGGGTGCGTCATTCGGGCGTGCCAAATCGTGCATCATTCTCTTTCTGAGCGGCGGTCCCCCGCAGCACGAAACCTTCGATCCGAAACCGGATGCTCCGGCGGACATCCGCAATGGATTCCGGTCCATCCGGACAAGCGTCCCGGGCACGCATTTCTGCGAAACCCTGCCGCACACAGCCGGCATCGCCCATCACCTCGCGGTCATCCGCAGCATGTGCACGGACATCCATTCGCACAGCACCAGCGGAGCCTACATGCTCACGGGATACGAACCCCTCAGCAAGGCCGAGAACGTGCCGCCCAGTCCGGACGACTGGCCAAGCCTCGCCGCAGCCATCGGCGCCCTCAAGCCCAGCACCACGTCCCCGCTTTCGGCAGTCGCCCTGCCAGACGAAATCTACAATGACGGCCACATCGTCTGGCCGGGTCAGAACGGCGGCTTCATGGGATCCCCATGGCATCCCACCCTCATGAAGTGCGACCCCTCGCAGCTTCCCATGCGCATCGAGGGACTCACCCTCGAGGAAAGTCTCACCAGTGTCCGCCTCGCGGAACGGTTCGACCTTCTCCAGCAGATGGATGCCCATTTCTCAGGCAGTGTCCGCAGCGGCGCCGTCACGGAACTCTCGGGCATGCAGCAGCGCGCCTTCGATCTCCTCCACGCGGAATCAAGCCGCGCCGCCTTCTCTCTGGAAAAGGAATCTGCCGCCCTTCGCGAGGCCTACGGCAGCCACAAGTTCGGCCAGAGTGTCCTCCTTGCCCGGCGGCTCATCGAAGCCGGCACCCGGCTGGTCCAGGTCAACTGGCCCCGCGAGGGAGACAAGGAAGTGAAGGGGAGTCCGCTCTGGGACACCCACGCAGGCAATGCCTCCCGTGTGCGCGAGGTCCTCTGCCCGCAGTTCGACCGCACCTTCGCCACTCTCGTGAGCGACCTCCACCAGCGCGGCCTGCTCGACGAAACCCTCGTTGTCGCCATGGGCGAATTCGGCCGCACCCCGCGCCATAATGCCAATGGCGGACGCGACCACTGGGGCTCGGTCTTCTCCATCGCAATGGCCGGAGCCGGCATCGGCGGCGGTCAGATCATCGGAGCGAGCGACCGCATCGGTGCCACTCCAGAGGACCGCCCCGTCCGGCCCCCTGACCTCGCGGCCACCATTTTCCACCTGCTTGGCATCGACCCAGGCGGAGAATTCCTCGACGGCCTCCAGCGTCCCCGCCGCGTTACGGCCAGCGGAGTCCCACTGCGCGAACTGGTCGGCGCATGAATTTCCGTTCCCTCCTCGCCTGCTGTTTTCCTTGCCTGCCGGTCGCGGCCCCCGCAGGCGATCTTGTCCGCGGTTCCTTTTCAGACGAAACCGCCGCCCCGCACGGCCGGGGGAATCTCTACGCACCCTGCCTTGTCCCGCACGCCGGGGAAGTCCTCCTCTACTTCGGAGCCCAGGGACGGGACGGACACGACCGCATCTTCCTCGCCACGTCCCCGGACGGCGAGGCATGGAAGCCGCAGGGCGTGGTCTTCGCCCCGCCGGGAGTCAATCACGTCAACGATCCGTCCGTCGTGTCCGTCTCCGGAACGCTGCACCTCTTCTACACGGTGGCCGGCCAGGGAGTGACCGATGCCATCGGCCGCGCCACGTCTCAGGATGGCCGCACATGGACCGACCACGGCGTGGTGCTGCGCCCGTCGCCTCCGCCGGCATGGGATTCCCTGCTGGTCGGACGCCCGTCGGTGGTCCATGACGGCCGGAAATTCCATCTGTGGTACGACGGACGCCGCGACCTCCCACCGGGAGCACCCGACCCCACAGCCCCGCAGTCTCCGACGTCGCGCCGTGCCGTCGGCTATGCCACATCCGACGACGGCATCGTCTGGCATCGCCAGCCGGAACCAGTCTTCGGAGAGGACGCCGGCGGGGTCGATGTCACCCGCACCAGCACGGGATGGTTCATGGTTTACGAGTCGCGCGAGGGTACCCGCTGCGCCCGCAGCAAAGACGGTCTCGTCTGGAAAGCCGGGGGATTGCTCGCAGCCATCAGGTCGGACGACCCCGCCGAAGCCCACGGACACGTCACTCCCTTCCTTTGGAATCACGGCGGGAAACTCACCCTGTACTACGGAGCCGCGGCGTCGCCACACTGGAATCAGAATGCCATCCGCCGGATGACCATCCCCCGCCTGCCCTAGGAGCCTGTTGAAGAACCCGACCTGGTGGCGCGGCGAGGAATTCGTCCACAAGGCAAGGCGCAACAAAGGAGAAGGTCGAGACCTTCGCCTGCGGCGCAACGAAGCCTTCTGGAATAGAGCCCGCCGCCCGCAGGGGATCCATCCCCCAAACCCACGGCGCAGCCGCTCATCCAACCACCCTTGATTCCGGATCCGCTGCCGGGACCGGTTCTTCAACAGGCTCCTGGAGCGACTCATTCCGCCGGAAACTTCAGCTGCTGCAGAAAATGATGCAGCGACTGCTTCCACTCGGCGGCGTCATGCCCGCCATCGGTCACATGCCAGACATGCGGAATGCCCGCCTTCCTGAGGTGGCGGTCGACGCCCTGACTGATCCCGAACAATCCATCGCGCGTGCCGCACGACAGCCAGATGAGCCGGAACTTCTCCGCCGCCGCAGGATCCTTGAGCAATTCACCGGGCGGACGCGTGTTCGGAGCCGAGGAAAACCCACCGACCCATGCGAAGCGGTCGGGATTGCCGAGCCCGAAATTGAGGGCCTGCCCGCCACCCATGCTCAATCCCGCGATGGCGCTCTGTTCCCGGCCGGAACGGACGCGGAAACGCGCGGCCACGGCCGGCATGACATCGTTGAGAAGGTCCTTTTCAAAAACGGCAAAGGCCGGCGCGTGCTGCATGACATTGCCCACGGGTCGGTCATCCTTCTGGGCACGCCCATTCGGCATCACCAGCAGCATCGGCTGAGCCTTGCCATCGGCGATGAGATTCTCCAGCAGCACATCGGGCTGCGCAAAGCGGATCCATTCACCCTCGTCTCCGCCAATCCCATGCAGGAGATACAGAACCGGATACCGGCGCTCCCCATCGTAGCCTGGCGGCGTGTAGACATTCATCTTCCGCTTCGTGCCCACGGTCTTCGAGTCGTATTCGACGAGTTCCATCTTCCCGCGCGGAACTCCCTCGCGGCGCCGGTCCCAGGCATCCACCGGGCGCGCAAAGGCCGGACGGTCTTCCTCGCCCACCACCGCCGGAGCCCGTCCCGGCCGGCCACCCTGCCCGCCGGGCGGCTTTTCATCTGCCCCCCAGCTGGAACCGGGAAACAGCATGGCAGGCAGGAGCAGGACCGCAGCAGGAATCAGAAAGCGTCGCATGGTGGCATCGGAGGTTTCCGCTTCACTTCCACGCATCCGGTCCCTCGGACAATCAAATCAATCGCTCCGCAGATCCATCACTCAGCGGCGTGCCCTGCTGCCGCCCGAAACCGGAATCGGTTTTGACTCGGCAGGCGGGATCGGCGCCGTGCGCCCCGGCAGCGGTGCATCGGCAGCCACCGCCGCCCGGTACTCGGCAAGCGCCCGGAAGTAATCGGCCACGGCCTCCACTTCGGAAAGCCTCGCTTCAAAGGTCCGCTGTTCCCGGATCTGCAGCGCCAGAAGGTCGGACGCTCCTTCCTGAAACCGGAAGCGCTCCGCTTCCTCAAGCTTCACAGCCAGTTCCACATTCCTCCGGTTCTGGGAAATCTGGGCCATGGCTGCCTCCATCGCAGAAAAGGCGTCCTGCACCTCGGCCACAATGCGGTCCCGGGCAAACAGTGCTTCCTGGCGCAGCCGGTCCATCTGGGCCGCGGCCACTTCCAGCCGACCCTTCGCCTCGTTCCGGCCCAGCGGCACCTTCAGCTCGATCCCGGCCTGCAGTTCGGTCCGCTCGAGATCCTTGTACGGCCCACCGCCGAACTCGCGCGCCGCACTCAGCCCGAGATCCAGATTCGGCAGCAGATTGTTGCGCGCCAGCCGCTCGTCGACCGACACCTTCTCCATCATCAGATCAAACCGCCGCAGCTCGGGCCGCCGCACGGATGCATTGAGCAGTTCCGCGCCGCCGAGCGCAGCAGGCACCGGTCCCGCCACCGGAAAGGCCTCGGGCAGCCGTTCCCGCCCCGCCAGCACCGGCCGCCCCTCTGCATCCCGCAGAAACAGAGAAAGCTCAATGGCCGCCGCTTCGAGCCGCCTCTGCGCCCTCACCACTTCCAGCGAACGGCTCAGCACAAGCTGCTCGTTGTCCGTCCGCACAATAGGGGCCGACAGCCCTTCCTCAATCTGCTTCCCGATCGCTCCGTCACGCTCCCGCGCCACCCTCAGGATTTCCTCGCTCACTTTAAGCCGCAGACCGCTCGCCAGCCAGTTGACATACGCCCGCGTGGCCGCCCGGATGAAATCGAGATACTGACGCAGAATGAAGGGATCAGCCAGTTCTTCGTCGAGTCTCGCCTGGAATACGGCGGCCCGGCGGCGGTCGATGGCTCCATCCCGCAGCAGGTTGAGCCGCCCGCCGAATCTCAGTTCCCCGTCCTCCTGGGTGCGGTCCTTGCTGTAATCGGGCAGGAGCCCACTGCTCAGGCGATAGCCACCGTACAGACTGCCACCCCAGAACGGCAGAGCCTGCTCAACGCCGGCATCCGCATAGTCCGCATCGTAATAACCATCCTGCGTGCCAAGCTTGGCGGAAAGCGATGGATCAAAAGCCCCCAGCGTCTGCCGCAGCCTCCCACCCGCAATGTCCTGCTCAATCAATGCCGCCAGCCAGGGAGGATACCGCGTCATCACCGACTTGAGGACTTCCTCGAGCATGAGAGCCTCCACTCTGGCCGCTTCCACCTTCGCCGGGACGGGCTTCCCAGCTGACTTCACCGCCTTTCCCACAGGCTTGGCCGGAGCCGCACGCAGCGCGGCAGCCTCAGCAGCACCCAGCACCGCCAGCAGCAGCAGGGGAAGCCGTCGTCCATGCCACCTCATGACTTCGGAAATTTGTCAGGTTCCCCATCCGCCACGACCGGCGGGAATCCGTTGAGCTGCCGCCATGCCTCCTTCCACAGTGGCACCTGTTCCAGCAGCACCCAGCCGTTGACCCGCACTCCCTGCCGCAGCCAGCGGTTGCTCGGCCACGTCGTTTCCACCCTCCGTCCTCCGCGCTCCATTACGTCCGGCCGCGGCTTCACCACGACGCGCACCTTGCCGGAATCATTGACGTTCGGATCAATCCACGCCACTTCCCCGCCAAAGGTCCCCACGGCCACACTCGGCCAGCCCACGAACTGAATCGCCGGCCAGCCCTCGAACTGCAGCCGCACTTTCTTCCCGGGCTGCACCAGCGGCATGTCATTTCCATCGAGCCACACCTCCGCAAACCGACTCTCCGTCTCCGGAATGATCGTGCAGACCGGCGAACCCGGCCGCAGAAAAGTTCCCGCATTGGCACTCACGGAGAGCACAATCCCATCCCGCTGCGCCACCACGACCTGTCGTTCATTCTGCGCAATCTGATTGTCCATCGCCGCCACTTCCCGCTCCGCCGATGCCAGATCGGATTCCGCACTGGCCCGCTGCGCCCGGATGCCGGCAATGACCGACTGAAAATCAGCCTCGGTCCGCTGCAGGGTCGCCTGCGCATTGCCCAGATTCGCCTCCGCAGCCTCGAAATCCCGGCGGTCCAGTTCATACTGCCGCCGCGAAATCACGCCGCCCGATTCCAGCTTGCGGCTGCGTTCGAAATTGACGGAAGCAGCCGTCCATGCGGCCTTTTCGGCTGCGACGCGCTGGGTGGCGGCATCGATGGCCTGTCGGCGTGCCAGTTCCTGCTGCGCTGCCTGAGTTTCCAGATCTCCCATGCGGTTGAGGGATGCCGTGCGCCGCGCCTCGATCGAAACACGCTGCTGACGCAGATTCTCGAGCAGTCCCGGATTGTTGTCCTGAATCTCGCAGATGACATCGCCTTTCGCCACGCTCTGGCCCTCAACCACGTGCATGGCCTTGACCGTTCCCGAAACCTGACTCTCCACGGAGAGACGGCGGTCGAGCGGATCGTACGCAATCACCTTGCCCACCCCGCCGACATTCTGCTGCCACGGCAGCACCAGCAAAGCCAGCAGCAGCACAGGGAGCCCCACCGCAAGAATCCGCCCGAAGATCCGGCTGAAACGCGACGATCCGGTCAATGCCATGGCGTGCAGGTGCGCCCGGTTGTCGAGCAGGCTGCGGTCGGCGGAATCTGAGGAATGCGATGCCATGGAATCAGTGAATCACGGGGGAGTGCCCGCCGGGGGGAGCCAGCCTCACAATCTTGTCGCAGAGAGCCATGACCGCCGGTTCCCTCGTCGCCACCAGTACCGTCCATGGATGCTGCGGCCCGAAAATCTGGGGCGCCAGTTCCCGCAGGTCATCCTCTCCCAGCCCATCAAGGACCTCGTCGAGCAGCAGCAGCCGCGGACGAGTGACAATGGCCCGCGCAATCATCAGGCGCACACACTGACGGCTGGAAAGCGGTCGTCCACCCGTCACCAGCACGGTATTCAATCCCTCGGGCAGCGCCATGATTTCCTCGAGCAGCCCAGCCCGTGCCATCGCCTCCCTCACTTCATCGAGCCGGATGTCGGCACGGCCCAGCCGGACATTGTCGACCACCGTACCCTCGAGGATCTCGAAATTCCTCACGAGGGCCACCTGCGAACGCAGCGACTCGAGCCGCCAGCTCCGCAGATCAATGCCATCAATCCGGATCACCCCACTGTCCGGAGCCCTCAGCCCGCTGAGCAGGGCGAGCACCGTGCTCGAGCCGCTCCCATGTGGACCGGTGATGGCCACCCGTTCCCCGGGAGCCAGCCGGAATCCCAGTTCCTCCACAACCGGATGCCCTTCCTGATAACCATATGCCACATTCTCCACGGCGACCGAAGCGGGTTCATCCCGAATGGGTGGCGATTCCCCATCTTCCCGCTCGGTGCCCAGATCGACCAGATGACCCAGCTTGTCCATCGCGGCCATGGCATCGTACCAGGCCTCGAACTGCTTGCCGAGCTTGGCAATGGCCGCCACCAGCGTCCCCACAATCAGCTCGCTCGCCACCAACTGCCCCAGCGTCAGTTCCATGTTCAGCACGAGCCATCCCCCAATCACCAGAAGCGCCGTCGATGCCAGTACTTCAAGGCCCAGAAAGCCCGCAATCTGCCGGATCAGGATCCGGAAATGCGAACGCCGCGCATGCAGATAGTCCAGCGCCAGCTGGTCGGCCCGCTCCGCAGCAAGAGCATAGCCCCCGGGGCCCTTGAACACGGCCGGATAACGCGCCAGTTCCTCCAGCCAGTGCACCACCGCGTACTTGGACCTGCTCTCCACAATGCTCGTGCGGACCGCATTGCGCCCGAATATGAAGACAATCAGCATCACGATCACGATGATGCAGGCGTCGAAGGCGAGCAGGAACGGATGATAAAACGCCAGCACCACCATTCCGATCACCGATCCGAGGACTACATTGATGCCCTCCAGCAGCAGAAACGCCGTCGTCTTCTGCACGGTCACAATGTCGAGAAACCGATTCATCAGCTCCGGCGCATGGATCCCATCGTAGCAGGAAAGCTGCACCCTCGGCAGACGATAGGACAAATCGGCGGTCAATCTCACAAACAGACGCCTCTGGATGACATCGCTCAGGTAATACTGCATCCCGCGCGCCGTCGCCGCGAGGGCCAGACACGCAAGCAAGGCAATGGCAAGGGCCACCACCGCCTGAATGAGCTGTCCCTGACCACCGAATGAGAGATTGCTGACGAGCGCATTCACGGCGAGCGGAGCCGCAAGGTAGAGCGTCCCGGTGACGAGGCTGTAGACCACAATCAGCCGGATATCGGGCATCTCGGCACGCAGGAGCCCAAGAAACCTCCGCCACGGAGGAATCTCCTCATGATGTCCCGCGGCCCCGCCATGACCATGGGAAGTTGTCACTTCAGGGCCGAGCGGATTCCGTCCATTGGCCATTTCAACGGACCGCTGGGCATGAACGACACCGAAATCGGCTTCGTCCCGGCTGCTGCGGAGTCCCAGCAGGCGGGCCAATTCACCTCGGCTGACCATTTCACTGCGCCCGCCCCCCGCCGTGCGCACGATCCGCGCACGGAACCATGAATCTCCCGTGATGATGAGCCATGTCCGGCGGACCGGACTCCACGCCACCAGCGGCAGATCCGCCCGCGCCCGCCAGACAGCATCGGCCACGGAAAGTCGCGCCGGCACGACCCGCAGACCACAACCCGAAGCAGCCGCCACCACCTGCTCCAGGGACTCGTCACCCACGGAGACCGCCGATTCGATGGCCTGCCGCGCTACCGCAGGCTCAAAAGCCGTATCGGTGAGCACCGCAAGATTCCGGAACAGAAAAAGCATCTCATCCGCCCCCCCTTCCGGTTCAGGGGGAACACCGTCAATGCGGCGAGGTTTTTCAAAAGGCATGCAGTTTCAGGAAATGAGCGGAGGATAAACGCTGCAAGCGTTCACTCGGAAACCATGAATCATGCCCTCCGTGGCCGCTTCCGGTTGAAGATGACCGCGATTTCGTGTTCGGGGACCTGCATGAAGGGCCCCTGGCGCGCCATTCCAATCCTGCTCTGGGGAGGCATCTTCACCATTTCTTCGTGTTCCAGCCCGGAGGGCGGCACGGCAGCCCACCCCCGCAGGGTCAATCTGACCACGAAGGCGTGGTTTCCTCCGGTCGTCCCGCAGCAGGCATCATCCTGCGCCCAGCACGCTGGTCTGTACTACCTGCTGGCCTGCGAAATCAACCGGGCCCGGGGGGGGGCCGCGGGCGATCCGTCCCGGCGGCTCTCGCCCTACCTCGCCTACGGACTCCTCGCAGACGACCGCTCGGGCCGCTCCCACGTCGTTGATGGCTGGCTCCTCAGCCAGGAGACCGGAGTACCTTCGGAAGCCGACCTGCCCGCATTCTCCCCGCGACTGATGCATGGATTCGACCGCTACCGCCGCGCCCTCGCCAACCGACCCGCCTCATGGAACGTCCTCCCGCTCGAAACCGAGGCCGATCTCGGGAATGTGCTGAGGAAACTCGACTCCGGGCACCCGGTCGCCTGTGAATTCCCCATCCGGGGCACCAAGATCGTCCCGTTTCCAGAAGGCATGCCCTCCGGCTGCGGAGCGATGGTGCGTCAGTGGGGCCAGGCTGGTCCGGGCCATGCCATGGTCTATGCTGGCTACGACCTCTCCATCGGGCGTGATGCTAATGGTGACGGCCGTATCTGCAACGACCTGGACATCACGGGGGACGGCCGCATTACCCTCGCCGACTGGGAACAGGGTGCCTTCCTGCTGGTCAATCCATGGGGCAAAGGCTGGGGCGACCGCGGCATGGCATGGGTCCTCTTCAGGGAACATGCCCTCAGCCAGTGGCCGTGGGCACGATCGGTGGCCACCGTCACCGCCGCCCCGGCGGAACCGCCCCGCCACATGCTCCGGCTCTCCCTGCAGTGCCCAGACCAGTCAGCCGTGACCCTCATGGCACAGTCACCGGGCCAGGCCCAGCCATGGCAGCCGCTCCTGTTCCGGGAAGCCTCCGCCCTGGGAAAACCTGGCAACAATGTCTGGGAAGCCTTTGCCCTGCTCCATCGGACCGGCTTTCGCCCTCCCGCCCAGCCCCTCCAGGCGCCCGGCGGCGGCCCCGTCGAACTCGGCTTTGCCATCCCAGCCAGCCATTTCTCGCAAACGTGGTCACTCCAGCTGAGCCCGCGTCCCGGCCGCCGCCTTTCCGGCACCCTCGCCGCAGCCGAACTCGTGGAACTCTCCCCGGGCGGCCAGATCACCCGCCGCTTTCCCCTGCAAGGCCTCCCCGCGGCCATTCCTCCCGCCGGGGCCACATGGACCGCCTCCAGCACCCGCTGAACAGCCCCGCTGTTTTCCTGCGGCATTTGGTCTGACCAATCCCCCGAGGGACAGGCGCACGCGTTCGCTTCCCGGAAAAAAGAAAACGGCCGGGATGCAGCAGATGCCACATCCCGGCCGCCGATTCAATCAGATGCCCGGATCAGGGGTACGGAGTCGCCACGACCGAGAAGAACATCTTGCCCCGCGCCGCAGCGTTCACATAGAACGGATGCGTCACCGGGAAGCGGATTTCTCCTGCAGCCGAGCGGACCGGCACTTCACCGATCGGTACCCAGTCGCCCTTCAGGGTGGGGCTGGCCACGATCTGGTAGCCACGTCCCTGAACGCCCTGGAAGGTCAGAGCGATCTCACCCGGGGTGAACTGAACGTTCGTGATCTGGAACGAGCTGTTCGTGTCGTTCGGATTCGTACCCGCAGCGTATTCCTGGAGGTTCGACTGACCATCGCGGTCACCGTCGAGCAGAGCGTCGGCGGCATTGCTGTCGCTCAGGCCGAAGGCAGTTTCCCAGACTCCCGGGATGCCATCGCCATCGAGGTCCGGATTTGGAGTCACACCCAGATTCACACCCGTATTGGGCGGGATATAGAATCCGGAGTTCGTCGTGATCGGACGGAAGGCCGTTGTATTCAGGCTGGTGTACTCGCCGACTGCGAACCAGACTTCGTATCCGGAATCGCCACCACCCTCGAAGTGGTGTCCGACGATGTCGTATTCGCCTTCCTTGAGGTCAATGATCCCGAAGGCCTGCGTGTTCCCAGTCCAGTAATCGGCAGTGAGAACACCGTCGCCATCGACGTCGACAATCCGAGCAACGCCATCACCCGTGGTGTTGGCAGCGCTCAGGAAGTCCTGGCCGACGATGCGGATCTCGCATCCGTCATCCGCGAACAGACCGAAGGTCAGACGGATCGTCTCACCCGGAATGCCATCCTTGTCATCCACCACGATGCGGCCCGTGAGGCGGCTGGCGTAATCATCCGGACCACCGTTCGGCATGACCACGGCCTGACCGTAGATGTTGTTGCCAGGGCGCCCGCAGCAGATGTCGTCGCCGTCACGGAAGACCGTGATGCCAGCAGTGGCGGTCTGCGCCACACCCTGAGCCACCGCGTCGGCCATGATGGTGCGGGTGGTCGCAAGGAACGGAGGACCGAAGCCATTGTTCGAGTTCGTCACCGTGGCCGGAGCCGTCAGGTTGAGGGCATCGGGAGCACCCGCCCATGCAGCTGTCCGGAGGGCGGTCGGAGCCGTGAGGCCACCGAGCCAGTCGCCGAGCTGCCAGCGCAGGTTGTAGTTCGATCCACCGCCGCCTTCGTACATGTACGAGACGAAGCTGTAGCTCTGACCTTCCGTGAGCTGAATACGGCCACGGGCATTGGTATTGCCGGTGTAGAAGTCAGCCGTCAGCGTCATGTCGCCGGCCACGTCGATGAGCTTGGTGTTCCCGTCGCCGAGGGCGGCCGCGAAGTCCTGACCGAGGATCCGGAGGCTGGCACCGTCGTCGCAGTTCAGGATGAACGTGACGTCGATAAGCTGGCCCGGTGTTCCGTCTCCATTGGCGTCAGCAGCAAGAGCGAGGGATCCGGTGACCTTGGTGATGTAGTTGTCACCGCCGTTGTTGTTCGGCATGTCGCCTTCGCCAAGTTCCAGATTCTGACGGACGTCGCTGGTGGCGGTGCCTTCAGTAATGGCCTTCTCGATGATGGCGCGCATGGCCGGCAGCACGTCGCCGCGATTGCGCAGATTGGCGTTGGCAATGGTCGCAGGCGACTTGAGGGACACAGCGTTCACGGAATTCACTTCCGGAATGAACGTGTTCGAGCCGAGCGGGAGCCACTGAGCTTCTCCGACGGTGAGGCGCGCGCCGGTGGCCGCGGTCACTTCGAAGCAGGCACCGCCGCCACCTTCCCAGTGGACAAACTCGACGTCGTGTTCACCAGCCGCGAGGCGGATGACCGCGCGGGTATTGGCATCGCCGGTGCCGCGCTCGAACACGAAGGTCGAAGCGTCCGCCGGATCGATGTAGCCATCGCCGTTCACGGCCGTGAAGGTACCTCCGCGGACACGCAGGGCAAAGCCGTCGTCGCCACGGACCTGGATCGTGTAGTCACCTTCCGCCGGGATCTTGAGGCGGGTGGTTGCCAGCACGAGGATGTTGTTGTCGTCCGCAGCCGTGTTGCTGAGGTACGGGAAGGGCGGAGTCGTCAGAATCGGACCACCGTTCGGGTTGGTCTGCGGATCGGTGAAGTCGAGGTACGGACTCTGCGTGTGGTAGTGGGTACCGATACCGCTGAAGGCATTGTCGACGGCGTCGACCACGTTCCCGGCGAGACCGAGGCCACGGACTTCGCGGACACTCCACTTGCCTTCCTCATTCCGGGGAATCGGCAGGCGCTGACCGGGCGGGAACACGGAACCATAACGAATTCCGGGAACTGGATAGGCGGTCTCCGTCTTGTACTCGACAACCCGGATCATGGCAGGGCCGCCGGACTCGTCGTTGCTCGTACCCGGCTGGATGGTGGGAGGCTCGGGATCATCGAACAAGAAGCTCGACTTGTTGTCGTTCCAGAGGCCGTCGCCACGGATGTGGCCTGCGTCTTCGGCACCCGACCAGTCGTTCGGCTCACCGCCGCCCCAGTTATTGAAGACAAACGGGTCGCCATTCGTCCATGCCCAGCCGTTGCTGAGATTGCCAGGTGAACCAAAGGTCTGCGATTCCTGCGCACCGGGGGCAGCGCCTTCTCGGTCAGTTGCCCCGATCCACTGGTCGCCGCCGAAGCCGATCGTGCGCCAGAGCCAGCGGTTTTTGGCGGCCGAAGTCACCGAAACGAGGTCGCCCGGCACTGTACCCGTGATTGGATCGCGGCGGCTGCGGGCATCATTGAGGGCATCCTTGAAGGTGGCACCGGCACGGACCACCTCATAGATCCGCCATTTCCCGCCAGGCCCAAAGGGAGCCTGGTACAGTTCCGGTCCTTCTGCGAGGAACGTCCACGATTCCGTCCGGGTCGCCCCGGTCGCATCGCGGAAGCTGAGGCGCACTGCGTGACTGCCGCGCGACCAGACACCGCCAGTTCCCACCGGAGGATGAGACACCCGGGTATTGATGCCCGCACTCGTGATCGTCGGGGTAACTGCCTCGCCATCGATTGTCAGGGTGATCGATGCGTCATTGATCGCGGCAATTCCGTCGATCAGGTCGATCTGAATCGGATGGCGGTTATCGGAACGGAAGGCGAGCGACGGCAGCGGGGCGATCCGGTGCACGGATGGCTTGGCGGGCAGACCGGCGTAGTACGCCTTGAGAGCGGCCGGGTTGGCAGCGTCGTTGATGAGAACCTTGGTGCCGTCTGCGGCAATCGAGAAGATTTCGACGTTGGCACCACCGCCGCCTTCCCACCAGAGGATGCGGACGGGATAGAGGCCGGCGACGGGTGCGGCCACCGTGAAGAGCGTATCGGATGCTCCGCGGCCGCCGTTGAACTGACCTGCCACGCGGCGGGTGAAGAAGTCGAGAGCCGTTTCTCCGAACGAAACGGTGAAGCCGTCATCGCTGTTCACACCAAGAGTCGTCGGACCGGCCGGGAGCTGGATCCACGTGAAGAATTCGCCAACGATGTTGTCGGTGTTTCCGAAGGCGGCAATGCCGGGAATGGTGTTCTCGGGGAAGCCGTTGTTGACATTGAAGTTCCCCTGAGCGGCTCCGTCCTGGTCCCAGTTGATGGCTCCTTCGACAATGAAGGTACCGTCGGCCTGAGCCGTGATCCCTGGTCCCACGAGGGCGGGATCCATGATGTTCTGCGCGATGCCTGGAATGTTCCCGTCATAGTAGCCATTGGCGATATGGCGTTCCGGAAGCGGCAGTGCATTGGCATCTCCGGGATAGCGGCCAAAGGCCAGCTGGTGGATGCTCGCGAGGAAGCTTGGGACGGCCGTATCCACCTGTCCAGGCTGCGCCTTCCATGCGGAATCGATAGTCAGGTAGGCACCGACATTGACCGTGCGGTTGAAATTCCAAACCGTATTGGACGTGTCGCTCACGCTGAGCGTCACCGCATGATCACCCGCGGTGAAGAGAGCTGGTGGCGCAATCGTCGCCGTGAAGATGGAATCGGCACCGCTCTGCGTCGCCGTCGCCGGGTAGGTCACCCCGTCCACCGTCATGGTGTATGGCTTCGAGATATCAATACTGATCCCCGGAGCATTCGAGACAACCACCCGCACGCTGTTCGCCGTCATGCTCGCGGCCGTCACGAGTGGCTTGTTCGCCGAGGTCGTCGTGATGCTGATGTTGTCCACGTGGTGGTGCGCATTGGATCCGCCCGTCCGTCCGGCCAGCACGACACGGCCACGGCTTGGCGTGAAGCTCGTCTGAAGATCGGAAATGATGGCCCGGCCCTTGTAGCTCACCGTCAGCTTCCCGTCGTCCTTCATCTGCACTGTCAGATTCGCGAATGCATGACCAGGGACATTGAAGTTCTCATCCACGGGCACGTTGGCAGGACCAGTCTGCAGCGACGTCGTATCCTCGGCGGTCCCATTCTTCGTCGGCAGCGCGGTCTGATTGACGAGCACCCCGTCAACCCGGACGGAAATCCCGATCACATCGGGAACGCCCGGGTTCACATCGCCACTGAACCATTCATCCAGCCCGATGGAAACACCAGTACGGGAACCTTCCTCGGGAAGCGAAGCCTCCGAAGTCGTCCCCGCCCAGCCGCTCATCACGTCCGGAGCGGTCAGCACAGGATCGTTCTCCCGCACAAAGGAGACACTGTAGCCGTCCGCAGGATCGTTGGTGCCGCCTCCCGTCCGCAGATCCGCGGAGAAGATGAACGAGTTGATCACAAATCCCGGTTCCAGTTCATCAAAGACAATCTTCCCGGACTGGCCGTTGAGAGCATCGGTGATGGAGAGGTATCCGGAGTTGGCTACTCCACCGGTGGGACGCCAGACGGAGTTCCCGGTGAAGTCGAGGATTCCCGAAGGATCCGTGTCGAAGTTGAGGCTGACCGATCCTGCCTGTGCCTGCGGTATGACCGAGGCCAGCAACAGAGACGCCAGACTGCTTTTCAGTAGGTGTTTCATGGGCTATGGAGTGACCACCCGGCGCGGACCAGGTGGCAGTTGGGGGGAGGTTTAGCGGAGCTTTAACCCCGCCAAGGAACGGATTTGACACCAACAATGCCGGGTCCGGCAAGAAAAAAGTGCTCCAGTCATACGAAATTGCTCCCCGCGGACCCGGCGATTCCGTTCGCTTTATAACGCTTGCAACGTTTCCGTAAATGCGTTGGCAGATCATAGTCGGGACCGCTTCGTGAATGGACGGGATTGCCCGAAAGTCTCCCCTCCTGAAAAAAGTCACCCTGCGCCTCCCGTATTCTGCCCATGCTGCGCCGACGCTCCGCCTGTCAGGATTTTCACAAATCCTTCACCCTGAACCGCAGGCAGATGCTGACAGCGGGGATGAGCGGACTCATGGGGCTTTCACTGCCGAAACTGCTGCGGGCGGAAGGCCAGAACCTCTACGGCGGTCCGCGGCCAAAAACACGAGCCAAAAGCGTCATCTTTCTGTTTCAGTGGGGAGGGCCGAGCCACCTTGAGACATTCGACATGAAGCCGTCGGCCGATGAAAAATTCCGTGGCCCGCACCGCCCCATGCGGAGCGCCTGTCCGGACATTGAGGTGAATGAACGGCTTCCAGAGACAGCGAGGATCATGGACAAGGTCACGGTGATCCGGTCGGTTCACCACGACATGACAAATCATAATTCGGCTGGCTACTACGCGCTGACCGGGAAACGACCGCCGACGGACGACCAGCGGCTGAGGGAATCGATCGATCTATTTCCTGGCTACGGGAGCGTCGCGGACCATCTGCTGACCCACCGGGACCCAGCCATCCCGGCCTATGTCAGCTACCCTCACATCATCAGCGACGGCACCGCGGTACCCGGACAGTTTGCGAGTTTTCTTGGCAAGCAGCACGACCCTCTCTTCATTCCGTCGGATCCGAGCGACGACGGCTTCAGCCTTCCGCAGTTCAGTCTGCCGGATGGACTCAGTCTCGACCGGCTGGCGCACCGCCGGGGACTCCAGCAGTTCATCGATACGCAGAGCCGTCTCATGGAATTCAGCGGGGAAGCGCGCGGGCTCGACGAATACTACGGAAAGGCTCTCGCCATGCTGCAGAGTCCGCGCATCCGCGACGCCTTTCAGCTGAGCGCGGAACCGGCCGCGGTGCGCGACCGCTATGGGCGTACCACCTACGGCCAGGGATGCCTGCTGGCGCGCCGCCTCGCCGAAAGCGGGGTCCGCTTCATCACCTGCTACTTCAGCGAAAGCATCGGCGGTCAGAGCACCACCCAGGGCGGCTGGGACACTCACGGATTCAATAATACAAAAATGTTCCCGATCATTGAGCAGTATCACCTGCCCATCACGGAACAAACCCTCCCCACTCTGCTGCTCGACCTCGAACAGCGGGGCATGCTCGACGAAACCCTCGTTGTCTGGATGGGCGAATTCGGCCGCACTCCGAAAATCAACGGCAACGCCAGCCGCGACCACTGGCCCCAATGCTACAGCGTTCTCCTTGCGGGCGGCGGCACCAAGCGCGGCTTTGTCTACGGAGCGAGCGACGAAACCGGCAGCAAACCCGCCGAAAACCCCGTCACCCCGGACGACGTCGCCGCCACCATCTTCTACCTCATGGGCATCGACCCGCGCAGCGAAATCACCGACGCCCAGGGCCGCCCGCTCATGATCTCCAGCGGCAAGCCCATCCTCGAAGTGATTGCGTGACGTGTGCGGGGCCAGCGGCCTCAGATCAATCCGCGGATCGGTTCACCCTTCGTCATGGCATCGATGACGCGCTGCGGAACTCCGGGCATCAGCCGTACCTGACCAATGTCGAGCAGGCTGTGCATGATGGTGGCGATGAGATCCTTCATGGTGACAGGCTGCGAGGCCGGCTCGCCACCGTCCCGCGAGGAACTGCCGATCACCTGCCCCATCCGGAGGCCTCCCCCGTAAATCATGAGGGGAGCCAGATTGCCCCAGTGGTCCCGCCCGCCATCCTTGTTGAGCGCGGGTGTCCGTCCCATCTCTCCACAGCAGACCAGCAGAATCTTCTCGCTGAGCCCACGCGCCTCCACATCCTCGATGAACGCGGAAACAGCATGATCAAACGGACGGCCCACATAGTCCATGCCCACCGTGAGCGGCGCATTGTTCACGTCCGCATGCATGTCCCAGACAAAACTGGTCGTCACCGTCACAAATCCCGCTCCGCGCTCGCAGAGTCGACGCGCCAGCAGCAGTTGACGCCCCAGCGTGAGCGCATTCGTCGCGTAATGATTGATGTTCTTCCAGCGGGGGTCGATCCGGTCCTTCGGCAGCAGCCTCGCCGTGTCGTAACGCTCCACGAGCCGCGCATCCTCCCGCGACAGATCGAAGGCATCGAAAATGCCGCGCTGCAGGGCATCAAAGGCCTGCTGCTGAAATCCATCCATGCCCTCCAGCGCTTCTCCGCCTCCCACCCGGTGCCGCCAGCCATCCAGCATCGTCAGCAGTCCGCGGCGGTCATGAAAGCGGCCCTCCGGGAGATTCAGCCGCATGTCCTGCTGCCGGTCCGCCCCGGCCCCGGGCACAAATGGCGCATAGCTCCGGCTCAGTTCCCCGGTATTCTCGAAATTCCCGAATTCCGTGACGGCGGCCTGCGCCTCCGGATCCACCGACCGCGGAAACAGCGCCACATTCGTCGGCATGGCACTGTCGGGCCGCGCCGAACCCGCCACGGCCGCATAAAGCGAACCCATGTTGGCCCGCAGCGTATCCACGCCGACCACGGGCTTGATGTCATGATTCCCATCGCCCGTCACAAACGACCGCACGATGCTGAACTTGTGCGCCAGCTTCGCCAGCCTCGGAAAACTGCTCCCGAAGGTGATCCCGGGAATCGAAGTGGCAATCTCCCCGGTGGCACTGCGGATCCCGGAAGGCGCATCCATCTTCGGATCGAAGGTCTCGAACTGCGACGGCCCGCCGTGCATGAACAGAAAAATCACAGAGCGGTCCTTGAGAGGATCCGGGCCACCAGCCGCGGCCGCCCGCACCGCCATGCAGTCGCTCAGGGTCATTCCGCCCAGCGCCAGCGCCCCCGCCCGCAGAAACTGCCGGCGCTGCCACTTCCCCTCACGGAGAAACCGATCTTCAAAAGTCAGCATGAACGAAGCCGCGTGATTTCCCGACAGGATGCCCGCCGTCTCCTGCCCACGGCAACTCCTTTTCCATCCGCGCCCGGGTATAGACGCGGCCGCACCCGCTTAGAATTCCAGCGTCAGTCCGTCATAGGCCACCCGGATGTGCTCCGGCAGCCCGGCCTCGAATTCCGCATGCCCCAGTTCATGACTCAGATGCGTGAACCAAACGCGTCCCGCACCGCAGGCCTCGGCCGCCGCAAGGGCCTCGCTCACATTGAAATGCGTCGGATGCGCCGTAAGCCGCAGGCAATCCACGATGAGTACCCCGCATCCCTGCATCAGCTCCATGGTCTCCGCAGGAATCACCTTGCAGTCGGGAATATAGGCCACCGTCTGCCCATGCTCCGGGCGGAACAGATATCCGCAGGTGTCCACCTTCCCATGCAGCACCGGCAGGGCCGTCACCTCTGTCCCTCCGATCCGGAATGGTCCCTCCACAACCCGGGGATCGGGTTTGAAATAGCCCGCGTAGCGATTGAGCCCGTTGAAGGCGAACTCGTACACTCTCCGCAGGTCGTTCATGGTCGCATGCGTCGCATGCACCGGCAGCGTTTCCTCTTCTCCGCAGGTGAATCTGCGCAGTTCATCGAAGCCCATGATGTGATCGGTATGAGCATGCGTGATGAGCACGGCATCCAGCCTCCGGATGTTCTCGCGGAGACACTGCTGCCGCAGATCCGGACCCGCATCGACCAGCCACACCGCATCCCCGTCGCTCATCCGCAGCGCACAGCGCAGCCTCCGGTCGCGCGGATCGTCCGACTGGCAGACCGCACAGTCGCAGCCAATCATGGGCACACCTGTCGATGTGCCGGTGCCAAGAAATGTCAGGGAAAGCATGGACGCGCGGAAGAAGCACGGCTGCCGGCGCTTTGCAGGCGGATTCTGCAGCGGGCGGCCCGGTCCTCAGCTTGATTCCCTGCCCCGCCCTGCCATAATCGGCCGCGCCATCCCTTCTGCCGACATGCTCGCCTCTCTGTCCCTCCGCAATCTCGCCCTCGTCGAATCGCTCACATGGGAACTCGGACGTGGTCTCGTCTGCGTCACCGGCGAAACCGGAGCGGGCAAATCCATCATCGTGGGAGCCCTCAAACTCGTGCTCGGGGAACGCGCGGACCGCGACCTCATCCGCACCGGAGCGGACCAGTGCACCATCGAAGCCGTCTTCGCCCCGGCTGATGCCGGCACCATCGACGCTGTCCTCGGAGCCGCTGGACTCGATCCCTGCGAAGGCGGCCAACTCATCATCCGGCGCGTCATTTCGGCCTCGGGACCAAGCCGCCAGTTCGTCAACTGCGCCCCGGCCACCCTCCAGGTACTCAAGGCGCTCGGACAGCACCTTGTCGACCTCCACGGCCCCCACGAACACCAGAGCCTGAATAGCCGCGACCGCCAGCTGGCCATGCTCGACGCCGCCGCCACCGCCGAGTCCGCCCTCGCCACCTACAGCGAAGCATGGCGCGCCTGGCGCAGCATCGCTCAGGAACTCGACGATCTGAACCGCACGGAACAGGCCGGGGAACGCGAACTCGAACTCCTCCGCTTCCAGCTCGAGGAAATCGACAGCGCAGCCCCGCGCCGGGACGAGGAGGAACCCCTGCTCCAGCGCCACCGCATCGCAGCCAACAGCTCGAAACTGGCAGACCTTACAGGCCAGGCGCTCGGCCTTCTCAGCGAAGGCGACAGCACCATCCTTGGCCAGCTGGGGGAACTCCGCCGCGTCTTCCGCGATCTCGAACGCACGGACCGCAGCACCGCGGAAATGACAGCCCCCTTCGAAACCGCCTTCATGGAACTCGAGGACCTCGGGCGCAGCCTCCGCCACTACCAGGAAAACCTCGAAACCAACCCACGCGAAATCGCAGAACTCGAAGACCGCATCAATCTCCTCGAATCGCTGAAGCGGAAGTACGGTGGATCCATCGAACGCGTGCTCGACCACCGCGACGCCACTGCCGCCAAACTCAGCCGCATGGAGGACCGCAGCGGCGAACTGGAACGCCTCGCCACTGCCCTCGCGGCCGCCCGCTCGCGCGTCGATGCCGCCGCCACCACCCTCTCGCAGCTCCGCCGCAAAGCCGCCCCGCGCCTCGCCCGCGAAGTCAGCCGCCACCTCGCCGACCTCGGCTTCCGCGAAGCAAAATTCACCGTGGACCTCCACCCGCTGCCCCAGCCAGGTGCCTACGGAACCGAAGAAGCCGAATTCATGTTCGCCCCGAATCCCGGCGAGCCGGCCAAACCCCTGCGCGTCATCGCTTCCTCCGGAGAAATGAGCCGCGTCATGCTCGCCGTCAAAAGCGCCCTCGCTGCGGAGGACGATATCCCGCTGCTCGTCTTCGACGAAATCGATGCCAATGTCGGCGGCGAAATCGCCGCAGCAGTCGGACGGAAAATGCGCGAACTGGGAGCCAGCCACCAGATCATCTCGATCACGCACATGCCTCAGGTGGCAGCCCTCGCGTCGTCCCATTACCTCGTCAGCAAAGTCGTCAGCGATGGCCGCACCCACAGCGAACTCACCCTCGTCGAGGGCGATGACCGCATCAGCGAAATCACCCGCATGCTCGGTGGACGCGCCGCCAGCGCCCGGGCCCACGCCGTCAGCCTCCTCGCCGGTGGAGATTAGCATTCAGCGGCCCACCCGGCCGCCCCCGGAACCCGAAGCAAGGGCCTCGGCCTCCGCCCGGCTCACCATCGCAAAATCACCCGGCACAGTGTGCGCCAGACAGGAAACCGCGGCCGCAAACGCCAGCGCCTGTTCCGGTTCCCGCAGCTCCGCATCACCCAGCGCAAAAAGCAGCCCAGCCGCAAAGGCATCGCCTCCACCAAGGCGGTCGACGACCGATTCCATGTCGTGCCACTGCGGCAGTTCATGACAGACCCCGCTGGCAGTATCGAGAAGGATGGCTCCAAGCCGCTGATGCGTGGCGGAGATGGCCTCGCGCCGCAGCATGGCCACGTGCTGCAGCCCCGGCCAGCACGATGCCAGCAGCCGGGCCGCCGCCTCATGCTGCCCCGCCCCCGGCGGCACCGCACGCCCCGTCAGCATCTCCACATCGTCGGGCCCGCCAAGAAACAGACGGACGTCCAGGAGCAGTTCCCGCACGACCCGCGCCGCCAGTTCCCGTCCCGCAGTCCCAGGTTCCCATTGCCAGAGCCGACTCCGGAAATTCATGTCGAAAGACACCGGAACGCGGCGCGCCACGGCCTGACGGACCGCCTCGCGCGCCAGTGCGGACGCCCGCTGCGAAATGGCCGGCGTCACCCCGGACAGATGAAATCCCGTCGCCCCGCGGAACACCTCCTCCCAGTTCCAGAGCGATGCCGCGGCCTCCGCAAAGGACGATCCCGCGCGGTCGTAAATCACCTGCGCCGGACGCGCCCCGCTGCCGGGTTCCAGAAAAATCAGGCCAAGCCTGCCGTCTTCCGTGCGCACAATCTGCCGGGTGTCCACCCCCACGCCGCGCAGATGCGCCACGATTCCGTCGGCCAGACCATGCCGTGGCAGCGCCGAAACAAACACGGCTTCGCCGCCCAGCTGCACAAAGCCCGCAGCCACATTCGCTTCCGCTCCCGCCGGACTCACTGCGAGCACCCCGGGCACAGTCTGCACGAGACGGCGGTGACTCACGGTCGCCAGCCGCGCCATGACTTCGCCAAGCGTCACCAGCCTCGGCCGGCCCGCCCGGTCGTCGTTCCGCTCACTCACAGGCTCACGAGAAATGCTTGCGCAGCAGGGCAAGGCTCTTCGGAACAGCCGTGAGCGGATCTTCCTTGCCTTCCATTTCCAGCGAAACATACCCGCGGTAGCCGGCCTCGTGCATCAGCTCGGCAATTCGTCCATAATCGAGATCCAGCGAGTACCACAGCCCGCCCCCATAATATGTCTTGGCCTGCAGCAGCACGGCATGCGGAGCCAGCTTCCTGAGCCGGTCATAAGGATCCTCAAGGAAATTCCCGGTGTCGAGAGTCACCTTCAGCCAGGGCGACTTGATGGCCTCCACAATCCGCAGAACGCCCTCAGCCGAAATCCCGAGTCCCCAGTGATTCTCCAGCCCCATCACCACCCCGCGCTTCTCAGCCTCGGGCACGAGACGCTCGAAACTGTCGATGACCCACTTGAACCCATCGTCGTCCGTGTACCCCTCGAGCCGTGGCTCAATGCCGCGGTTCGCCATCAGTTCATCGAAATTCCTGCTCGTCCCCCAGCGACCCGTATTCACCCGGATCGTCGGAATCCCAAGGTCGTACGCCTGCTCCAGATACTGCGTGGTCTTCAGAATATTGTCGTCCCGCTTCTGCGCATCCGGTGAGCAGAATCCCTGGTGCGTCGAAAAACCCATCAGGTCCAGCCCCAGCGTGAAGGCCCGCTGCTTGATTTTCCGCAGGGCCGCCGGCGACGTGTCCAGCATCTGCACCTGCAGTACCTCAAGACCGTCAAATCCCATGTCCGCCGCCGCCTCCAGACACTTCTCCATCGACCGCCATGTGTCGGTCTTCTCGTCAAAATGCCAGAACGAATACGTCGAAACCCCAATGCGCAGTGGCCGCCGCGCCGCCGATGCCGCCGCCTGCTCCTCCGCGATGACTGGCTGGGCCGCCACAGCAGCAGCGGCAAACGGAAGCGAGGAAAGGATCTGACGTCGGTTCATGGCAGGATTTGTTTTTCGGAATTTCCCACGCATCCTGTCAGCATTCCGCCCCGCGGGGAATCAGAAAATACTCCGTCTCAGCGGGATCCGGCAAGGCCACCAGCCTCAGACCGATTCCAGAAAACTCCGGTAGAAGCGCACGCCTTCCTCAAGTTCGGCAACCCCGACCCATTCGTCAGCCGTATGCGCCTGGGCAATGTCCCCCGGTCCAGCCGCCACGGAGGGAATTCCCCCGATCTCCGCGAGCCAGAGCGCATCGCAGAACCATGTCGCCCCGGCCGTGCCATGGCCCGCCGCCGCCAGTTTCCGCACCAGCGGATGCCCGGCATCGGTCTCCAGCGGCGCACAGCAGGGATCCGCATCAATCGTGACCAGTCCGCTGAAACCTTCCTCCGCCAGAAATTCATCCAGCATCCTCGGCACTCCATAACGATGCGCTGCAGGCGTGAACCGCAGGTCCAGCCAGATGGTGCATTCGTCCGGCACAATGTTCGTCCGCGTCCCCCCGCGGATCATCCCGATGTTGATGGTGCTGTCTCCCAGCACCTCATGGCGGAACTCCGGCGCAGCCAGACGTTCCCGGAAGCGACCGTCCAGCGCAGCCACCACCGGAAGCATCTTCGTCACCGCGTTCACTCCCCGCTCCGGCGTGGACCCATGTACCGCTACACCCGACGTCCGCAGCCGCAGCCACCACGAACCCTTGTGCGTGTGCACCGCCCGGCAGCCCGTGGGCTCTCCCACCACCGCAAAATCATACTCCCCGGCATGCTCCCGCGCAAAATGCCGCGACCCATGCTGCCGCGTTTCCTCCCCCATGAGCCCCGCAAAGGTCACTTCAGCCCCCAACCCCGCCACCGCTGGCCCGATCTCCTCCAGCGCAGCCAGCATGGCCGCCATCGTCCCCTTCGTATCGCACGCCCCGCGTCCCCAGACCCGTCCATCCCGCAGTTCCGCCCCGAACGGATCAATCACCATCCCGGCCACACTCACCGTATCCGTGTGCGGAGCAAACAATATCCTCGGCTTCCCCGCCCGGCCATCCGACGGAAAGCGCGCCACCACATTCGGCCGGCCCGGCAGCACTTCCTCGTAAACCACCGCAGCCCCCAGCCTCCGGCAGAATTCTCCCGCATACCGCGCACATTCCAGTTCCCCGGCATGCCCAGCTTCCGATTCGCCATCCGGGTTCACACTCGGTATGGCAATCAGATCACGCAGAATCCTGACAACCCGGGAGGACATGGCCATTTCAACGCTGCAGCTTCTCCTTCATTTCACGGTACCATGCCACGAATTTCGGAATCCCGTCGCTCACCGGCGTGTGCGGCGCATACCCCAGCAGGGCCTTCGCCTTGCTCACGTCCGCATAGGTCAGCGGCACATCTCCGGGCTGCAGCGGAAGATTCTCAATGACCGCTTCCTTCCCCAGCGCCCGCTCCACCGCCACAATCAGTTCGCTCAGCTTCGTGGTCTGACTCCCCCCGAGATTGAATATTTCAAACGGTGCCCCGCCGTAGTCTACCGATGCCATGATCCCACCCACGATGTCGTCAATGTACGTGTAGTCCCGCGCCGTCGATCCATCCCCATACCGGGGCACCGGTTTGCCTTCATCAATCAGCTTCGTGAACTTCGAAATCGCAAGGTCGGGCCGCTGCCGCGGGCCATAGACCGTGAAGAACCGCAGACACACCGTCCGGATACCATACAGATTGGTGTAGTTCGAACACAGCTGCTCGCCCGCCATCTTGGTCATCGCATACGGCGAAATCGTGTTCACGATCAGATCGGTCTCCGCAAAGGGCACCTTCTGGTTGATCCCGTACACGGACGAACTGCTCGCAAAGACAAATCGCTCCGTCCCCGCCTTCCGCGCGGCCTCGAGCAGATGAAACGTACCGTTGATGTTCACCGACAGATACAATTCCGGTTCCTGAATCGACGGCCGCACCCCCGCCCGCGCCGCCAGATGCACTACCGTATCGAATTTCCGCTCCGCAAAAAGCCGATCCACCAGCCCACGGTCCCGGATGTCGCCCTCGACCACTTCCGCGGCTCCCCCGAACGCTTCCACATTGGCCCGCTTCACCGCCGGATCATAGTAATCATTGAATTCATCGAGCACCGTCACCTCGGCCCCACGCGCCAGCAGACGCTCAACGGTGTGCGATCCAATGAACCCGGCTCCCCCGGTAACGAGAACTTTCATGCTGCCGCGTACCCCGCCGCACCCACGGGGTCAAGAACAACCATGCACCCCCCCTCCCCGCGGATTTAGCTTTTCCGCCCCCCTGCGATAGTGTCTAATTCTCCGCGAATCCCCCCGATCATGAGCCCATCCCTTTTTGCGTCTCTCTGCCGCTGCGTCTGCCTCGCCGCCGCTGTCTCTTCCGCCTGCGCCGGAACGTTCCCGGCCACCGGCGGCCCCCAAGCCTACACCCTCCCGGACGGCACCACCACCATGCCCGACGGCAGCGCGGTCTACGGGATCGCCAATAGTGTCTTCAACGCCGGCATCATCGCCGTCCGCAGCAACTCCCTGCTCCTCGCCACCGCCACCCCTCCCGCAGGCACCACCTCCACCGCCGCACGACTCCTCATGCCGGTCATCGACACCGGCCGCGTCGTCAGCGCCTTCACTGCCACCTTCGACCTCGCCCTCTCGGCCCCGACCTCCGACCCCGGCCTCATCGGCGAAGGCTTCTCCTTCAATTTCGGTGCCATCCCCGGCAACGCCGGAAACGGCGAAACCGGCTTTCCCATGGCCAATGGCCTCACCATCGGCTGGGACCTCAAGGACAATGGCGGCGAAGTCCGCGCCATCGAAGTCTATGCCAACGGCACCCGCATCGGCGACTTCAAAGCCTCGGACTTCCCCTCCGCCTTCCTCATCGACAATTCCTCCGCAGGACCCGCCACCTTCCGCCCCGTCACCATCACATGGGACGCTCAGGGCCTCGACATCTCATGGAATAATGCCGCCATCTGCGAAAACCTCGCCACCCCGGGCTTCATCCCGGCCGCCACCGACCGCTTCGCCTTCAGCAGCCGCACCACCGACACCGGCCTCGCTGACATCGCCCTCGATAATCTCTCCATCACCACCACCGCCCTCGACCCACTCTTCACCAACGGTCCCGCCATCTGGGAATTCCTCGCCCGGAACCGCGACAATATCGAAGACGACGACGGCGACCACCCGGACTGGATCGAAATCTACAACGGCCAGCCCGCCGTCCAGTCCATGGCCGGATGGTTCCTCACCAACGACCCCGCCAATCTGAAAAAATGGCCGTTCCCCAGCGTCAACCTCCCCGCCAACGGCTTCACCTACGTCTTCGCCTCAGGTAAAAACCGCACCAACGCCGCCCACGCCCACTCGAATTTCACCCTCGCCGGTGAGGGCGGCTGGCTCGCCATCGTCCGGCCCGACGGCACCATCAAATCGGAAGTCACCTACGGCCCGCAGTTCGACGACATCACCTCGGGCTTCAAATCCGCCTTCGACCCACTCGGCTACCTGAGCGCCCCATCGCCCGGACGCGCCAATACAGTCATTCCCGGAACCACCACCACCATCGTCCGCGCCAACTCGGTGGTCACCGAGGAACCCGTCTTCCAGAACGCCTCCGGCGAAATCCTCCGCAGCGGCTTCATCGCTGCCAACCAGTCAGTCGTCATCGCCCCGCCCACCACCGCGGGCGCGCAGATCCGCTACACGCTCAACGGCACCAACCCCACCGCCAGCAGCACCCTCTACAGCACCCCCATCGCCGTATCCAACCGCAGCGTCGCCATCCGCGCCGCGGTCTTCCTGACCGGTGCCATCACCGGCCCACCAAAAACCCTCTGCCTCGTCTACCGGGGAACCGACCTCTCCAATTACCGCAATTCAGGCCGCCCCTTCGAGTCCACCATGCCCGTGCTCGTGCTCGACAGCTTCGGCGTCAATGTCGACTCGGCCAGCGATCCGAACTCGCTGCGGCCCTACCGCTACACATGGGGCATGATGTTCGACCCCTCGAAGGGCACCAATGCAGGCAAGGCCAGCTTCGCCGATACTCCTGCCATCTCGAGTTCTGCCGGAACCCACGTGCGCGGGCAGAGTTCGTCGGGATTTCCCCAGCGGCCCTACGCACTCGAATGGTGGAACAGCGAGGACAAGGACAAGGACGTGGAAACACTCGGCATGCCGGCCGACTCGGACTGGGTTCTCTACAGCCCCTTCAACGAGGAAACCCTCATGCGGAACGCTGTGGTCTACAATTCCATGTTCCAATGGGAAGGACAGGGAGCCGGCATGCGCTGCCGCCTCGTCGAGGTCTTCTTCAACCAGTCCGCCGATACCCTGTCCTATGCCGATTACCGCGGCATCTACCTCCTCATCGAGAAAATCAAACGCTCGTCTTCCCGGGTCGACATCGAAAAACTGAACGAGGAAGTCACCGACCCCGCCCTCATCACCGGAGGATACCTCTGGAAAAAGGACAAACCACCCCAGGTCTACACCATCTCCACCACCACCAGCGGCCCATGGGGAGCCCAGACCTACGAGGTCACCGAACCGAATATTCTCAGCACGCCGCAGAAGAACTGGCTGCAGACGCACGTCCAGCAGTTCGAATCCGCCCTCTACGCAGGAACATGGCAGGACCCCGCCAATGGATGGCGGAAATTCGCCGACCCCGCCTCGTTCGCCGATAACCTCCTCTGGGTCGAAGCCTTCAAGCAGATCGACGGCTACCGCATCTCGACCTACTTCCACAAAACCCGCGCCGGCAAAATCGAGGCCCGCCCCGCATGGGACTATAACCTCGCAGGCGGCAATGCCAATTACCTCGGCGGCGAAAACCCCTCGGGTTGGTACTATGCCCACCTCTCCGGCGGTAACCTGCCCTACTGGCCCCGCCTCCTCCAGGACCCCGGCTACGTCCGCGAACAATGGGACCGCTACTGGGCCGCCCGCCGCTCCGCCCTCTCCACCGCAAACATCAACGCCCTCATCGACCAGTTCTCCGCAGAAATCCGCGGCAACGACCCCCGCGATGTCCGCAACACTTCCCGCCCAGCCAATCCGCCATCCGGCGGCACCCCGGACTTCGATACGCCAGGATCCCGCCACTTCAGCAAAAACCAGACCCTCGCCGTCTACAATTGGCCGAATGCCAACAACTTCGCGCTCCGCCAGACCTTCCAGTCGGAAGTCGAATTCTTCCGCGAATGGATGCGCCAGCGCCTCGAATGGATGGAATTCCTCTCCATGGATGGCAGCGCCAGCCTCGTGAAGATGCGAGCCCCAAACTTCCACGACCACGCCACAAGGCAGCAGACCTACCGTGGCAATGTCCCCGCAGGCTGGCAATTGGCCATCGCCGACCAGGACGCTCTCGCCAACTCCACCATCTTCTACACCCTCAACGGACCGGACCCACGCACCGCCAGCGGTGCCGCCGATCCCTCCGCCCTCCAGCTGACTGGTTCGTCCACCACCATGGCCACCCTCATCAATGCCACAGACCCATGGAAGTACTCGGCATCCCTCACCGCCTACCCCGCCGCCCAAGGCACCACCCCATGGAGCGCGGTCGCTTACAACGATTCCTCATGGGCCTCCGGAGCCACCCCCATCGGCTACGGCGAATCCGGTCTCGCCACCACCCTGACCACCGCCGTCCCCACCAGCGGAGCCAATCAGGTCACCTGCTTCCGCAGAACCTTCACCGTCGCCGACCCCTCCAGCGTCTACGAACTCATCATGGAACTCGCCGCCGATGACGGCGCAGTCGTCTGGCTCAATGGCCAGGAAACCGTCCGCTGCAACATGCCCTACGCTCCCGCCACCATCAACTTTGCCTCCCGCTCCAATGGCGTCCTCGACGGCATCGGCGACGGCGAAGCCGAAGCCACCCTCGTCCCCTACCGGCTGCCAAAGGAACTGCTGGTCGCCGGCTCCAACACCATCGCAGTCGAAGTCCACCAGTTCCAGTACGGCTCCAGCGGCAATCCCAACGCCACCGCGATCAATGACATGCGCTTCAGCATGCGCCTGAAGGCCAGCACCGTCACATGGCCCGCCACCCCCATCACGCTGAACACCCCAGGAATTCAGACGGTCCGTGCCCGGGTCCGCAGCGGCTCTTCCTGGAGCCCGATCTCGGTCGGCACCTACACGGTCGGTACCCAGCCCGCCAGCGCCGCCAACCTCGCCATCTCGGAAATCATGTACAACCCGGCTCCCCCCACCGCCGCAGAAACTGCCGCCACCGGAGCCACCCGCGCCAATAACTTCGAATACATCGAATTCCTCAACATCGGACCCAACCCGATCGATCTCACCGACCTCCGCATCAGCGACGCCATCCAGATGGACTTCAGCACCATCCCGCTGGCCACACGCATCCTCATGCCCGGAGCCCGCGGCATCATTGTGGAAAACCGCGACGGCTTCCTCATCCGCTACCCGTCCGCCGCCCCGTTCGTCCTCGCGGAATGGACCAGCGGCAACCTCCGCAACGAAGGCGAAACCCTCACGCTGACCACCGGCACGGGCGGCACCCTCGTCCGCACCCTCACATGGTCGGCCTCCTCTCCATGGCCTCCCCTCGCCGGCTACCCCCGCATCGAACCCGGCGGACCAGACTTCAGTATCGTTCTCAGCAATCCGGAAGACAGCCCGGACCACGCTCTCGCCATCAACTGGCGCAGCAGCGGTTCGTCCCGCGGCAATCCCGGTTCGTCCGGCACCACCACCCCGCCACCCGATGGATCCACAGACTCCAACAGCAATGGCTACCCGGACTTCGCCGAATGGGCCATGGGCCCGGGCAACTTCCCATCCGCAGGACCAGAAATCCATACCCCTCCCGGCGGTACTCCGAACACCTACCTCTTCCTCCGCATCCCCCGCAGCGGTTCCGCCGACGCGGAAATCACCGCCGAAGCTTCAAACGACCTCTCCGCATGGTCCGCCAACGACCTCACCGACCTCGGCCTGGAATCGGACGGACTGCGCGAATTCCGTGTCTTCCGCTCCACTCAGCCCATCGGTTCCCATGCCCGCTTCTACCTCCGCGCCCGCATGGGACGGTAGCATCCACGGAACCGATCCGACCTTGCACCCGGCAAGGGCTTCCGGAGGATAACGCACCCCCGGCTTCCACCCCATTCCCACACCCCAGAAAATGTCACGCAACCTCAGCCACCTCTCGTCCCGTCAGGGCGTCGAACGCAATCTCTTCGAACGCATGGTCGCTGCCGCCGACGCCCGCGGCACCGCGGAAGAAACCGAAACCGTCCAGCAACTCGGCCGATCCTCGCTCTTCGGTGATGCCCTCACGCTCGGAGCCGTCTCCGCATACGACTTCCTCAAGAAGGAAAACGCCGGCAAGAAGGTCTTCGTCTGCAATGGCTCGGCCTGCCTCTGCGCCGGTACCCAGACCGCTCTCCACGAGACCCTGCGCGCATCCTTCGAGGAAAAGGAAATCGGCCACATCTGCTGCATCGGCCACTGCCACACCGGCGGAGCCTTCCAACTCGGCAGCCATAACTATTCCGGCCTCGCACCCGACGCCATCGCTACCCTCGCCCGCAACCCGTCACCGCCTCCCGCCGGCCCGCCATATTCGGTGACCTCGCTGCTCCCCCAGCCCATCCTCACGGCCACCTTCCCCGGCATCGCATCCTACTACCAGCCCTTCCGCCAACTCCTAACGTCGGACCGCGATGCCTTTCTCGCGGAACTGAAAGCCGCAGGCCTGCGCGGACGAGGCGGCGCCGGTTTCCCCGCCCACTTCAAATGGCAATCCTGCCGCGAAGCACCCGGCACGGAAAAATACATCGTCTGCAATGCCGATGAAGGCGACCCCGGAGCCTACATCGATATGTACCTCATGGAACAGCAGCCCCATAGCGTCCTCCTCGGCATGATGGTCGCTGGCTGGTTCGCCGGAGCCTCCACCGGCATCCTCTACATCCGCGCCGAATACCCGGATTCCATCCGCATCATCGAAGCCGCCATCGCCGACCTCCACGCGGCCGGACTCCTCGGCCGCAACATCGCCGGCAGCGGCTTCGACTTCTCCCTCAAAACCATCAAGGGAGCCGGAGCCTACATCTGCGGCGAAGAAACCGCCCTGCTCTCGTCAATCGAAGGCCAGCGTCCGGAAGTCCGCGTCCGCCCGCCCTTCCCCACCGTCCAGGGCCTCTTCCGCAAACCCACCATCGTCAGCAACGTCGAAACATTCGCCAACCTCCACGCCATCCTCACCCTCGGCGGCAAAGCCTACGGCTCCATCGGCACCGCACAGAGCACCGGACCAAAACTCCTCAGCCTCGATTCCCATTTCGTCCGCCCAGGCATCTACGAAGCCCCCATGGGCCTCCCCCTCAAGGACGTCTTCGCCGCGGCCGGCGGCTTCCGCAAACCCGTCAAGGCCATCCACATCGGCGGCCCCCTCGGCGGCCTCATCCCACTCGCCCTCACCGACTCCCTTACCGTCGACTTCGAATCGTTCAAATCCGCAGGCTTCCTCCTCGGCCACGCCGGCGTCATCGCCATCCCGGAAGCCATGCCCATGATCGATTACCTCGAACACCTCTTCCAGTTCACCGCCGACGAAAGCTGCGGCAAATGCTTCCCCTGCCGCCTCGGCAGCACCAGAGGCCGCGAACTCATCGCCAAAGCCCGCAACGATGCCTCATTCCGCATCGACCCGGAACTGATCGGCGACCTCCTCGATACCATGGAACAAACGAGCCTCTGCGCCCTCGGCGGCGGCGTCCCCCTCCCGGTCCGCAACGCCCTCCGCTACTTCCGCAGCGAACTCCAGCCGTTCTTCGCCGCCCCACTCCCCTGAACGCCTTTCCTCAGAGTCCCCCGAACCTCCGGTTCCGCTTCTGATACTCCTTCACCGCCCCATACAGGTCGGTCTTCTGAAAGTCCGGCCACAGCTTCTCCAGAATCACAATCTCCGCATAACTGCACTGCCAGAGCAGAAAATTGCTCAGCCGCATCTCCCCGCTCGTCCGGATCAGCAGATCCGGATCCGGATAGTACCGCGTATACAGATGCTTGCTGAAAACATCAGGCGTAATCATCGCCTTGTCGAGATGCCCCTCCTCGATGTTCCGCAGCAAACCACGGATCCCATCGACAATCTCCTCGCGCGACCCATAACTCAGCGCGAGCACCATCGTCACCCCACTGTTCCGGCTCGTCTTCTCAATCGATTCATGCAGCCGCTTCTGCACGGCCTCCGGCAGATCCGTCAGCCTCCCAATCGCCTGCAGCCGCACATTCCGCTCCATCATCTCAGGTGTCCGGTCCTCCAGAAACCGGTCCAGCAATGTCATGAGCGCCGCCACCTCGGTCTTCGGCCGCCGCCAGTTCTCCGTGCTGAACGCATACAGGGTCAGATACTCCACCCCAAGGTCATCGCAGGCCTCCACACAGCGGCTCACCGCATCCGCCCCCGCCCGGTGACCCCGCGTCCGCTGCCATCCGAATTTCCTGGCCCACCGCCCATTGCCATCCATGATCACGGCAATGTGCCGCGGAATGTTCTCTGCCTGAACGCCGGACGGAAGTGACCTCATACTCAATCGGGTGAATCCGGAAATGCATGCGGCGACTCCCCACCCGCCGCAAACGGGATTCCCGCGGGCCGCTTGCACCCACCCACACCCCATGGCACCTCCCCTCATGAACGAGCAGATCATCGCGGCATCCATGGACGAATCGGCGTTCCGGCAGCTCACCGCCGCCTTCTACCGCCGCGTCCGCAGCGATGACCTCCTCGGCCCCATGTACCCGGAAAACGACTGGGCCGGAGCGGAGGAACGTCTCGCCGATTTCCTCTGCTTCCGCTTCCTCGGACACACGAAATACACCGACCAGCGCGGCCACCCGCGCCTGCGCATGCGCCACCTCCCGTTCTCCATCGGCACCGCCGAACGCGACCGCTGGCTCTCCCTCATGTCCGCCGCCATGGACGAATGCGCCCTCCCCGCCCACGCCACCCCGGAACTTTCCGCGTTCTTCGCGCAGGTGGCCGATTTCATGCGCAATCGCCCGGAATCCGGCAGCTGAAAAGCTCCTTGCGCCGTTACCCTTTCCATGAACGGCAAGGGCTTCTCCCTCAACTTCGCCCTGCCAGACCTCTGGCAGCAGGAAGCCGTGCGCGCCCTCCGCAGCGGATCGGATGCCGTCGTCGACGCCCCCACCGGCGCAGGCAAGACGTGGATCTTCGAACTCCTCATCTCCGGTGGCTGGAAAGGCCAGGCAGTCTACACCGTCCCCACCCGCGCCCTCGCCAACGACAAACGCCTCGAATGGCAGCGCAAAGGCTGGCACGTCGGCATCGTCACCGGCGACCTCTCCGAAAATCCAGACGCTCCCGTGGTCGTCGCCACCCTCGAAACCCAGCGCGAACGCCTCCTCTCGGGCGAAGGACCGTCGCTCCTCGTCATCGACGAATACCAGATGCTCAGCGACCCCACCCGCGGGCCGGCCTACGAACTCGCCATCGCCTCGGCTCCCGCTTCCACCCGCCTCCTCCTCCTCAGCGGCAGCGTCGGCAATGCCCGCGAAGTCACCGCATGGATGCAGCGGCTCGGCCGCCGCACGGAACTCGTCTCGGTCCACGAACGCCCCGTGCCACTCGAGGAAATGCCGGTCGCCCAGCTGCCGCGTCAGGCCCCCAAGTCCCTCACCGGCTTCTGGCCGCGCCTCGCCGCCTCGGTTCTCCTCTCGGGCCTCGGCCCGCTCCTCATCTTCGCTCCCCGCCGCCGTGACGCGGAAGCCATCGCCCGCCGCATCGCCGCCGCCGTCCCCACCCCGGACCCTCTCCCGCTCACCAGAGAACAGGAACGCATCCTGGGACCGGACTACGCCCCTCTCCTCCGCCAGCGCGTCGCCTGCCACCACAGCGGCATGAGCTACCAGCAGCGCGCCGGTATCATTGAACCCCTCGCCAAAGCAGGACAACTCCGCGTCGTCGCCGCCACCACCGGCCTCGCCGCAGGCATCAACTTCTCCATGCGCTCAGTCATGGTCGCCGAAACCATCTACTTCGACGGCCGCATGGAACGCCAGATCGCCCCGGACGAACTCCTCCAGATGTTCGGACGCGCCGGACGCCGCGGCCTCGACGAATCCGGCTACGTCATCAGCGCCGCCCGCTCACCCCGCCTCGGCGACGCCAGTCAGCGCTCGCTCCGCCGCAGCAACCAGATCGACTGGCCCACCCTCCTGCGCATCATGTCGCAGGCCAGCCGCCACGGCCAGTGCCCCCTCGCCGCCGCCACGGCTTTCTGCACTTCCCTCTTCAGCCGCCAGCGCATCACCCTCGGCTTCGAACCAGATGCCGCCGCACCAGCGGAAGCTACCGCCACCTCTGCCACCACCGCAGCACCCACCAGTCTCTTCGGCCTCCGCCCAGGCCGCACGGAAATCCTCAATGCCGCGGGCACATGGGAACCACGACACAAGTCCCGCCACACCACGGCCCCGCTCGCCTCTGCCCTCGTCCACCACGGCAACCGCTGGGTCCCCGCCCTCGCCTGCCACGACTTCATGCTCCGCAGCTTCGCCACCGGCCGTCTCTGCCGTCTCCCGGACCGATCCCCCCCACAGTACGGCCGGGAACTCGCCATCGCCACGCTCAGCCACGAACCCGACGGCTTCTCCCTCACCAAACCCATCCGCCGCCTCGCGCCCCGCCAACCAATCTGGTCCCGCGACGCCATCACCGCGCAGATCATCCCAGCCCTCACTCCCCTCCTCGCAGGAGGATCTCCCGCCGGCCTCGTCATGCGCGGCCCTGTCCTCTCCCTGCTCGTCCGCTACGACGCCACCCCATGGCCGGTCTATCTCGATTCGTCCGGAAACGCCCTCGTCTCTCCTCCGGAACGCACCGTTTCCCTCGAACCGGAAACCACTCCGCAGCAACCAGGCGGACTCCCCGCAACCCTGCCAGCCCACTCCGCCGCCTTCGCATGGCGCCAGCTCGGCCTCGTCTCGCCAGACGGCACCCCCACCCGCCGCGGCGAAATCTTCAGCATCTTCAGCGGCGGAGAAGGCCTCGCCATCGCCGCCGCCCTCGAAGATACTTCCTACCCCACTCACGAAATCACCCGCCACCTCGCCAATGTCCGCGGCGGCTTCCGCTTCAGCGAAGCCTCCCTCAGCGGCGGCAGCGAACGCCTCGCCATGTCCTGCCTCCACGCCTACGGAGCCGCCAACCACGAAGGCTACCTCGACGCCGGACTGCCCTCCGGATACGGCGAAGGCACCGCCGAAGCCATCGCCCTCTGGCTGGAGCGACGCAAACCCTCCGAACGCGACGACGGCTTCCTCGGCGAAGGCGACCGCGAACGCGCCTTCACCGAATGGATCAGCCTCCTCCGCCAGATCGCCCACGCCCCGGACCTCGCATGGGACCGCTGGACCGATCTCAAGCAAAGCTGCCGCACCGAAATCGCAGCGCTCCTCCACCACCTTCCCTCCCGCGACCTCCCCCCCATCCCCGCCATCCAACTCCACCACGCCACCAGACACCACACGGTCGCCCTCTGATTCCCCTCATGCAATCCCCGTAACCGACCCTCCGCACCAGCCATCCGCCAATGTGTCTGCGCCCGTAACTTCCCCGTGGACGTTCGCCTACCTATAACCGCATCACAGCTAACCTCATGAAATCCGCGCTTCTCATCCTTTCTCTCTCCCTCTCCTGCCTTCCCCTCGCCCATGCCGACTGGCAGCAATGGCGCGGACCGGAACGCGATGGCTCAGTCGCCGGAAAATCATGGCCCGCTTCCCTCTCCGGGATCAAGGAACGCTGGCGCCTCCCCCTCGGCCCCAGCTACTCCGGACCAGTCACCGACGGCAAACTCGTCTTCACCACCGAAAGCCTCGACAAACGCATCGAACGCGCCCACGCAGTCGACGCCACCACCGGCAAGACCGTCTGGTCAACCGAATGGGAAGGCTATCAGGGCGTTCCCTTCTTCGCCAAACGCAATGGCGACTGGATCCGCGCAACCCCCACACTGGCCGACGGCACTCTCTACGTGGCAGGCATGCAGGACGTCCTCGTCGCCCTCGACGCCGCCACCGGCAAAATCCGCTGGCGCCTCGACTTCAAATCGGAATTCAAATCGGATGGCGAAGCCTTCGGTTTCGTCTGCTCCCCGCTCGTCGAGGGCGATTTCCTCTTCACCCACGCCGGAGCCGGCCTCTGCAAGATCGACCGGAAATCCGGCAAGGTCGTCTGGCGCGCCATGGACGAAGGCGGCGGCATGATGGGCGGATCGTTCTCCTCTCCCATCCTCGCCACCATCGCCGGAAAACGCCAACTCGTCGTCCAGGGCCGCAAATTCCTCGCAGGCGTCGACCCCGCCGACGGCAAGGAACTCTGGGCCCAGGAAATCAAAACCTTCCGCGGCATGAATATCTATACACCGGTCGTCCAGGGAAACCGCCTCTTCACCAGTGCCTACGGCGGCCTCTCGCAGGCATGGGACATCACCAGGGATGGCGAAAAGTTCTCGGCCCAGCTCGCATGGGAACACAAGGCGGAAGGCTACATGTCCACCCCCGTCATCGTCGGCGGCAAAATCTTCATGCACCTCCGCAATCAGAAGGTCACCTGCCTCGACCTCGCCACCGGGACCCAGCACTGGCAGTCAGATGACAAACTCGGCGAATACTGGAGCCTCGTCACCCAGGGCAACCGCATCCTCGCCCTCGACCACAAAGGCACCCTCTACCTCATCCGCGCCACCCCGGACAAACTCGACATCGCCGACCAGCGGAATCTCTGCGACGCAGAAACATGGGCCCACCTCGCCGTCGATGGAAATTCCCTCTACATCCGCGACCTCAAAGGCCTCGCCGCCTTCGACTGGAATCAGGGCGAATCAGTGAACGCCAATGCCCCGGCCGCCCCGGCCACAGCCAGCCGCTGATCCGCAGCGCCAGTCCCCGATGACCCTTTGCAGGGACGTCTTCCCCAGAAGATAGTCGTCGCCCATGCCCAGCGACCACCTCCCGGCCGACTACCACCAGCATACCCCCCTCTGCCGCCACGCCACCGGTACCCCGGAGGAATTCGTGGCCCAGGCCCTCGCCCTCGGCCTCCCGGAAATCGGCTTCTCGGACCACAACCCCATGCCCACGGAATTCGACGACTGGAGGATGCTCCGCGGCGAACTCCCCGAATACTTCGCATGGGTCCAGCGCGCCCGCATCGCCGCCGCCAACCGCATCCCTGTCCGACTCGGCCTCGAAGTCGACTGGCTCGACGGAGCCGAACCATGGATCGATGAACTCACGGCCATGGCCCCATGGGACTACCTCATCGGCAGTGTCCACTACCTCGGTTCATGGAACTTCGATAACCCGAAACTCGCTTCCGGATTCGATGCCATGGGCACCGCAGAAGCATGGGACCGCTACTGGCACCTCTTCGCCCAGGCCGCCCGCAGCGGCCGCTTCGACCTCATGGCCCACCCGGACCTCATCAAGAAATTCGGACACCGCCCGCCGGGCGACCTCCGCCGCTGGTACGAACCAGCCATCGCCGCCATCGCCGAATCAGGAGCCGCCATCGAACTGAATACCGCAGGCCTCTTCAAGGACGTCCGCGAAATGTACCCCGCTCCCCTCTTCCTCGAACTCGCCCACAAGGCAGGCATCCCCCTCGCCATCAGCTCGGATGCCCACGCCCCCGGGGAATGCGGCCGCGCCTTCACCGAAGCCATCGCCCTCGCCAGAAACGCCGGCTACACGGAACTCGTCCGCTTTTCCCAGCGCCAGCGCACCACCGTCCCCATCGGCTAGCGGAAATCAGCAATTCCTCAGCCGCCCCTTTCCCCGACGGTCATCCTTCCGACGCTCAGAAGCGCAGACCCGTCCGCACCCCCGCCGCCAGCAGCCAGCCCCGACCCGCGGAAACACCATCGCCAGCCGCAGCCTGCGCAAACCCCGTGACCTGCAGATCCGGGGTCAACTGCCAGCGGTAGAACGATTCCCCGGCCACCTGCCAGTCCCGGCTCCGGTGCTCATCTTCGCCCGCCGAAATCCCCACTCCCCAGCGGTCACTCTCGCGCCCCCGGAAACTCACGCCGGCCGCCCCGAACTTCGTCGCCGCCACCGTGCCACCGTCAGCCACGGCCACCCTCCCAAACCACCGCGTGCCCCCGTCAGTGACCCGGCTCCACGTCAGACTCACCCCGTGGTCGGCCTCAAGCGATTCCACCGCCAGCCCATCGGTCCGCCACACCAGCAGCTGCAGCCGCTGCCCATCCCCGAAATTCCATCCCCCCTGCACACCCTGAAACAAGGCATCGGACTCCAGCCGCCAGCGCGCCCCGTCATCCAGATTCCCCGTCTGCACATTCGACGCACTCACCGTGACATCCGCCACTTCCCGGAAATGCCAGCGGCCCATCAGCCCAAGCCCGGACCCGGGAAAGCCCACGGCGGGACTTGAGGAAAACGCCTGATTCAGAAACTGCTTCTTGGCACTGCGCAGCGGATGATCATCCAGCAGATCGTCGGGAGCCATCTGTCCCCAGCGCAGCAGCATCCGCTTCCGGAAGTACTGCTGCTCAAGATACAGCTCGGGAACCTCCAGCCCGCGGTCATTGAATCCATCCACGAGCCTCCAGAGCAGACCCCGCCCGCCCTCCACCACGGAGGGAGCATCGTCACTGTACGCATGCCGGTTCCGCAGCCGCCACGACAGGGCCAGCGGTGCCCGCCTCTGCTCAGCCAGCAGTTGCCACCGCAGCGACAAGGCCACATCACCGGACGCTGCCCCGGACGCCCCGTCGCCCAGCGTCCCCAGCCCGAGCGCATCGTACGTCAGCGCAAATTTCATCCGCAGACGTTCGCCCAGGGTCTTCTCGGCCGCCTCGGACCAATCCTCGGGAATGAGATGACGCCCCGGCCCGCGGAACAACCTCTGCTTCTCCGCTATCTCCCCGCCAATCCCATCCGCCGATCCCGCCGCGACGGCCACACCTCCTGCATCCACACCTCCCGCAGGCACATCTGCCCCACGGAGCGGAATCCCGCCCGTCATCATCACCAGCAGCACAACTCTCTTCAGCATCCTCACAGAATCCCCCACCCTGACAAAACAGCAGACCGCAAGGCAATCGCAAAATCCTTCCCGCACCTCAGTACGGAATCCGGTCGGGCTTGCGCAGCCACGACTCTAGGACATCCACCGCTTCGCCCCGCAGCAGCTGACGGCACGGCAGCTTCCGTTCTCCCTCGGGCCGCTGCACTTCCCGGTACAGTTCCGCATCATCGAAACCAGCAAGAGCCGCATCCTCCCGCGACGCCGCATACACCACCGCATCCACCCGCGCCCACCACGCCGCCGCCAGACACATCGGACACGGCTCGCAGCTCGCATAAAGCACAGCTCCCCGCAGCGAAAAATCACCCACCGCCCGGCACGCTCTGCGGATCGCCACCACCTCGGCATGCGCCGTCGGATCCAGCGCCGAGGTGACCTCATTCCATCCCTCGGCAAGAATCTTCCCACCGGATACCACCAACGCGCCAAACGGCCCGCCCGCCCCGGCTTCCATGTGCTCACGCGACAACGCAATCGCCCGCCGCAGATACTGCTCGTCTTCCATAACGATTCACCATGCCCGCAAGCCAGCCACCACGCAAGCCCCGCTACCCACACCCACGGTGATTGACGCCCGCCCGCCCCATCCACCAGACTCCACCCATGAAACATCGTCCCCTCCTCGCTCCTCTGCTGGCATGGCTCCCCTGCGCCCATGCCGCCGACACCGCACCCATCACCCTCCATCACGACGGCCATATCCTTTCCCTCAAGGGACCCGCGGTCCCCGGAGGATCCATCGAAATCAATTACCCGGAAGCCTACTGCCGCGCCCATTCGACGGACGCGGACTGGGTCCAGCATACCGTCATTCCCCACCAGCAGGAATTCCTCTCGCGCAATGCCAGCGGCACGGAAATCGGCCTGCGCGATTCCCTCCACGAGGGCCTCACCGTCACCCACACCATCACCGCAGGCACCGACGAGGTTTCCTTCCAGCTCGAAGCAAAACACTCCGGCCAGCAACGCTCGGAAGCCCACTGGGGACAGGCCTGCATCCGCCTCAGCCGATTCTGCGGCCTGCCCCCGGAGTCGGCAGCCAATGCCACCGACTACCTGCCGCAATGCTTCCTCTTCCTCGATGGCAAACTCGCGCGCATGCCCACCCGCGACTGGGCCACCACCGCCCGCTACACCCCCGGACAGGTCTGGCGTTCCCCAGCCGCCCCACCCACGGATGTCAACCCGCGACCTCTCCACCCTGCCATCCCGGACTGCGGACTCATCGGTGCCTTCAGCGCCGACGGAACAACCATCTTCGCCACCGCATGGGAACCATGGCAGGAACTCTTCCAGGGCGTCATCCGCTGCCTCCACGCCGACTTCCGCCTCGGCGGTCTCGCCCCAGGAGCCACTCTCCGCATCAAAGGAAAAATCTACCTCATCAAGGGCTCTCCAGACGACCTCCTCCAGCGCTACCAGCGCGACTTCCCGGAACATCGCCGGCCTTCCCCCGCTGCTCCACCACCCCGCGCAGCCGGCGCCCCGCCAAATCGCCAATAAGACTCACAAGGGTCGCCAGCTCCACCGACGGTGCCTCCTTCGGCATCACCAGCAGCAGCTCGGCACTCGGCACCGGCGACGCCAGCGGTACAAAGACACAGCCAGCATGCGGCAGCTTGCGCGCATGCTCGGGCAGCAATCCCACCCCACCACCCGACGCCACCGTTCCCAGCAGCATCGAAAGCGTGTCCACCTCAGCCACCACCCTCGGCTCAAACCCCGCCACCCCGCACGCCCGCCGCAGAAATTCCCTCCGCCCAGGAAAAATCGCATCGGACAACGATACCCAGTCCTCCCCACGCAGCGCCGCCAGCGGAATCTTCCGCCGACCCGCCAGCACATGCCAATCAGGAAGCACCGACGCCATGGGATGCCGCGCCAGCCGCTGCACCCGGAACTGCTCCCGGTCGGCTTCCTCCATGTTCCCCAGAATGGCCGCATCCAGCTCCCGCGCCCGCAGCCGCTCAATCTGCGCCCGCGGCGGCAATTCAAACAGACTCACCTGCGTCCGTTCATGCCGCTGCCGGAATTCCCGCACCGCCGGAGCCACCAGATCATCCAGAAACACCGGCAGAAACCCCAGCCGCAGCGTCCGCCGCACCTGACCAAACCGCTCGCCCACCTGCTGCACCACCGTCTCCGCATCACACAGAATCTGCCGCGCCCGCGGCAGCAGCCACCGCCCAGCCTCGCTCAGCCGCATCCGCTTCCGCACCCGGTCAAACAACACCACCCCCATCTCTTCCTCCAGTACCGCAATCTGCCGGCTCAAGGCCGGCTGCGACAGATGCAGCCGACGCGCCGCCCCGGACACACTCAGTTCCTCGGCCACCGCCACAAAATACCGCAGCTGATGAAATTCCATCCACGCCCCCTGCCATGGGTAAATCATTACCGCAAGACATGAACTTCAGCCTGAATGACAATTGGCGGCCGACCCGGCCTCTGTGCAGAGTACAGGATCATGAAACTCTCCCTGCGCCGATCCTCGGAACGCGGCCACGCCGACCACGGCTGGCTCCGCGCCCTTCACAGCTTCAGCTTCGCTGATTACTACGACCCCCGCCACATGGGCTTCCGCTCGCTCCGCGTCATCAACGAGGACCGCGTGGCCCCGGGAGCCGGGTTCCCCACTCACCCGCACCGCGACATGGAAATCTTCACGTACGTGGTCTCGGGTGCCATCGCCCACAAGGACAGCATGGGCAATGGCCGCGAACTCCGCCCGGGACAGATTCAGCTCATGAGCGCCGGCCGCGGCGTCACCCACAGCGAATTCAATCCCTCGAACAAGGATCCACTCCACCTCCTCCAGCTCTGGATCCTCCCACGGGAACGTGGACTCACCCCCTCCTACACGGAATGGCATCCGGACCCGGACCATGATCACGATCCCCTCGTTCTCATCATCTCCCCGGACGGCCGCCGGAATTCCGCAGTCATTCAGCAGGACGCCGACGTCTACCGCCTCCGGTTGCCGGCGGCCGCCTCTGTGACCCATGAGGTCAACCCCGGCCGCGGGATCTGGCTCCAGCTCATCCACGGTGCCATCACCGTGAACGGCACTTCCCTCGCCGCAGGCGATGCCCTCAGCACGGAAGACGCCGGACCTCTCGAAATCCATGCCTCCAGCGACGCCGAAGGCCTCCTCCTCGACCTCGCCTGACTCCCTCACCGTCTGCTGAATTCATCCACCGATCAAAACCCTGCCTAACCATCCCATCACCACATGAAACAACTCCCTCATGCCGCCGCCGTCCTGCTCGGACTCGCCTTCGTTCTCTTCGGCCTCAATTTCTTCGTCCCGTTCCTGCCATCGCCCGGCCAACCCCCGGCAGGCAGCCCGCCCGCCCTCTTCATGGGTGCCCTCTACCCAACCGGATACCTCGCCTTCGTGAAGGCTCTCGAAATCATCGGCGGTCTCCTCACGGTGCTCCCCCGCACGCGCAGTCTCGGTCTCCTCGTCCTCGGCCCCATCGTGGTCAATATCCTCGCCTTCCATGTCTTCCTCACCAAGGGTGCCGGCCTGACCGACCCTCCCGTCCTCGCCATCGCCTTCCTCTCGGCCTTCGTGCTCTGGACGGAACGCCGCCGCTTCGGCGCCCTCATCTCCTGAGCCCGCCATTGCCTACCCTTCCATCCCCCACCACGAATCCATCATGTCTTCGCTCTTCGATCCGCTCAAGGCGGGCTCGCTCACGCTGCCCAACCGCATCCTCATGGCCCCCCTGACCCGCTGCCGCGCGGAACAAGGCCACGTCCCCGGCCCCCTCATGGCAGAACATTACGCCCAGCGGGCTTCCGCCGGTCTCATCATCGCAGAAGCCACCATGGCCATGGAAGGAAATTCCGCCTTCTGGATGGAACCAGGCATCTACAGTGATGCCCAGGTCGCCGGCTGGCGCACCGTCACCGACGCCGTGCACGCCAAGGGCGGCCGCATCTTCCTCCAGATCTGGCACGGCGGCCGCGCCTGCCACCCGCTCCTCAATGACGGCCAGCAACCCGTCGCCCCCAGCCCCATCGCCATCACCGGCGACGAAGTCCATACCCCCCAGGGCAAACAACCCTACGTCACCCCACGCGAACTGCAGGACCACGAAATCCCAGGCATCATCGCAGGATTCCAGCAGGCCGCCACCAACGCCAAAGCCGCCGGATTCGACGGCGTCGAAGTCCACGGTGCCAATGGCTACCTGCTCGACGAATTCCTCCGCGACGGAGCCAACCACCGCAGCGGCCCGTACGGCGGCCCACTCGAAAACCGCGCCCGCCTGCTCCTCGAAGTCACGGAAGCAGTCTGCGGCGTCTGGGGAAGCGACCGCGTCGGTCTCCGCATCTCTCCCCTCAATAGCTACAACAGCATGAAGGACAGCGACCCCGCCGGACTCACGGCATGGCTCGCCCGGAAACTCAGCGGCACAGGCCTCGCCTACCTCCATGTCATGCGATCCGACTTCCTCGGCCAGCAGCAGGGTGATGTCATCACCCCAGCCCGCGAAAACTTCGACGGCGTCCTCGTCGCCAACATGGGCTACTCCGCGGAGGAAGCCGACACCGCCATCAAGGCCGGACAAGTCGACGCAGTCGCCTTCGGCGTCCCCTTCCTCGCCAACCCGGACCTGCCGGAACGCTTCCGCCGCCGCGCCCCACTCAACGACCCCAACCCGGCTACCTTCTATTCCCCAGGCCCAGCGGGCTACACGGACTACCCCGCCCTCGCCCATTGATCCGGCAGGCGTGACGGAATCGTAACCACGCGGAACTTCCAGACGCGGCCAGCCTCAGGCATCGTCCGGGCAGCCCACTTTTCCCCGGTCTTCAGATTCAAATACTCCGGGGTTCCCACGCAAAGCGCGCAGCATTCCCACAGGCTGCGCGCCTCTGCTTTTTCCAGAAGGTCCCTCAGCGCTTTGCCCGCTTTCCCGCCCGGGCCCGCCACGTTACGGTCTTCCATGCTCATGCCTTCATGGATCGCCGGAGAACCCCTGCAGGACGGACCCCGTCTCGCCGTCCACTACCCCTGGGATGGATCGCTCACAGGCGAAACCATCATGGCCACAGCGGCAGATACGGAACGCGCCATCACTACCGCCCTCCGCGGCGGCCCCCGGCTCACCCGTCACGACCGCTCAGCCATCCTCCTGCGCGCCGCCGACCTCCTCGACGCCCGCACCGAAGCTCACGCCACTCTCATCCGACTCGAAACCGGCCTCTGCCAGGCAGACTGCAGGGCGGAGGCCGCCCGCGCCGGAACCATCCTCCGCTGCGCTGCCATGGAATGCCTCCGCGAGGAAGGCTCAGTCTGGCCAGGCGATGTCACCCCCGCAGGATTCAGCCGCAAACTCTGCACCATCCGCGAACCGGTCCAGCTCGCCCTCGCCATCACGCCATTCAATCACCCTCTCACCCAGTGCGCCCATAAAACCGCCCCGGCCATCGCCGCCGGGGCCCCCCTGCTCCTCAAACCATCGGAGAAAACTCCCCTCATCGCCATGAAGTTCGCGGAACTGCTCTACGAAGCAGGCCTCCCGGGCTGGATGCTCTCGTGCTTCACCGCACCAATCGACCCCGTCATCCACCAACTCCTCCGCGACCCCCGCATCGACGCCATCTCATTCACCGGCGGCACCGACGCAGGCCGCCAGATCGCCACCGCAGCCGGTCTCCGCAAAACCTGCCTCGAACTCGGCGGAAATGCCGAATTCATCGTCCTGCCAGACGCCGACCTCGCCCTCGCCGCCCGCCTCGGTGCCGATGGCAGCTACCGCAACTCGGGACAACGCTGCACCGCCATCAAACGCTTCCTCGTTCACAAATCGGTCGCCCGCGAATTCACCGACCTCCTCGCCGCAGAAACTCTCCGCTCGTTCCCCGCAGGCGACCCCGCCAGCCCCACCACCAGAGTCGGCACCGTCATCACGGAAGCCGCCGCCATCAGCCTCGGGGAATTCGTGAACGATGCCACCAGCCGCGGAGCCCGCCTCATCTGCGGCGGCCAGCGCCACGGCGCCCTCTTCGAACCAACCGTCCTCGCCGACGTCCCGCGCAGCGCGCTCCTCCTGCACAAGGAAGCCTTCGGCCCCCTCTCCCCCATCGTCACCATCAACGATACCGCCGACGCCATCGCCCTCTGCAACGATTCCCCCTACGGCCTCGCCACGGCCGTCATGACCAATTCCCTCCACGACGCCTTCGCCATCATCCACGGCGTCCGCACGGGCATGGTCCAGGTCAATGAAGTGCCCGCATGGCGGCTCGAACACACCCCATTCGGCGGCATCAAGGAAAGCGGCCCCGGCACCAAGGAAGGCGTCACCGAAGCCATCCGCTTCTTCTCCCATACCAAATCCTTCTCCCTCCCATGGCCCACCCAAAGCTAACCCACGCGCCAACCCTGCGCGCCCTCGCCGCCCTCACTGCCGCAGGCTGCCTCGCCAGCTGCGGAAACCTCATCAACCTCAATGAAAAGGCCCGCCAGAAACGCCGCATGAAGGAACTGGAACGCCTCGCCTCCGCCTCCACCACCGAAGCCCGCAGCCGCCTCGGCGACAAAGCCGCCGGCGAAATCGTCTACGCCGACCCCACCGCAGGATTCGTCCTCATCCGACCACTCACCGGCCTCACCATCCCCACAGGAACCAAACTCGAATCACGCCGCGATGCCCGCACGACCGGCGAACTCATCATCACCCCGGAACGCAAAGGCTCCTTCGCCGCCGCCGACGTCACCAGCGGTTCCCCCCAGGCAGGCGATTCCATCATCCCCACCGGTTCCGCTCCGCCACCAGAACCCACCCCCATCACCACCGCAGGCAACCCCACCACCCCTCCCTCCCAAACCCAACCCTCCGGATCCACCGCCACCAACCCACTCGTCATCGACCCCTCCACCATCGCCCCGGAAGACCTCCCCGATACCATCGGCAATATCATCAATCCCATCCCCACAGTTCCAGACCAACCAACACCACCACCCTCCCCATCCGACATTCCTTCCTTCGACGAACGCTAGCGGTCCTCGACAACCATCCCAGCCAGCGGTAGTCTGATCGTTCAGTTCCCACTGCAGCAGCCGAGGAATCAGGACATCTCCGGCAGACGCCCCACCCTTCACACCACGCCATGACCCGCAGTTCGCTCCTCAACACTGACACCGAGGACCTCAAGGAACTCCTCAGCAACGGGAAGACCTACAGCGTTCCGCCATACCAACGGGACTACTCATGGAAGCAGGAACACTGGGAAGACCTATGGGAAGATCTCATCACCGTGGAGGCCAGCAATGAAGATCACTACATGGGAGCTATCGTTCTCGAAAGCGGGGAACGGAAATCCTTCCGGGTGATCGACGGTCAGCAGCGCATGGCCACCCTCAGCATCCTGATTCTTGCCTCGGTCGACTATCTTATAAAAATCGCCGATCAGGGAATCGACACGACGGCCAACCACGAACGCGCAGAACTCCTCGAAAAAAGTTATCTCGGCTCGAAGGATCCCACAAGCCTCCGCATCACACCAAAGCTCAAGCTGAACGCCAACGATGACCGCTTCTTCCAACTGAACCTTGCCCAGCGCAAACCACCCCCGGGAGAACCCCGCCTTCTCACCGACTCCGAACGGCTTCTCTGGAATTGCTTCCTATTCTTCCAGGACAAGCTCAGCGCCAGATTCGGGAGCAATCCCAGCGGCGAGCGAGTCGCTGCCTTCATCAGCGAAATCGTCACGGAACGCCTCGTCTTCATCACCGTGCGGGTTCAGGATCAACTGAGCGCCTACACCGTGTTCGAAACCCTCAATGCACGCGGATTGGAACTCACCGAGACCGATCTCCTCAAGAACTACCTTCTCTCTCTCGCTGACCGTCTCAGCAGATCGCAGATGGATCCTGTCCTCAGTCAATGGGGACGAATCACCAACCGGGTGGATGCAGGAGGGTTCCCCGAGTTCCTCCGCCACCACCTGAACTCCCGACGGGAATTCGTCCGGCAGAAGCAGCTGTTCAAAACCATCAAAAAAGAGGTCACCACGATGGAACAGGTTTTTACCCTGCTCGACCGCCTCGACGAAGACGCAGCGTGGTTCGCTGCACTGCAGGATCACACCAATGAGTTCTGGCTGGACTACCCAGGTGCCAAAGAACAGGTCAGGGTCCTGAATCTCTTCAAAGTGTCCCAGTACACTCCCCTCATCCTCGCAGCCAAGGACGTCTTCTCAAGTCCGCCCGACCTTGTGGAAATCCTCCGCTACTGCGCCGTTCTCTCGGTTCGCTTCAACGGAGTCAGTCGCCGCAGCACCCACCTTCTTGAAGCCACCTACAACCATGCCGCACTGCAGATCCGCGACGGACGGGCTTCCTCACTCCTCGCCGTCCGGCGGGCGCTCCTGCCAATCTATATCCCGGATGAAGAGTTTGAAGCTGACTTCGCAGTTCTGCGGGTGAAGGACAGGAAGAAACGCGCCTACTTCCTCTCGAGAATCGAAACACAGCTCAGCGGCTACGAAATCAGCGATGACTCAACCAAGGCCACCATCGAACACATTCTGCCATTGAACCCGGGATCGCTCGGATGGGACCATTTCACTCACGATGCGCACGAACGATGCTGCGACCGCCTCGGTAATTTCGCCCTGCTGGAACGCAGCCTGAACCAGCGGCACGCCGCCAACGCATCGTTCCCCGAGAAACAGCAGGCCTACCGCAAATCCTCGTTCCGCACCGCCACAGAACTGGCCGACGAAGCGGAGTGGACAGAGGAAGCCATCGCGGACCGGCAGCAGAGAATGGCGAGGATCGCAAAAGCCATCTGGTCCATGAATTTCTGAAATCCCCCGGCGTCATCCTCACCACGCACCGCCGAGGGCTTTAATGAGGCGGACGGTGGCCATGTGGCGCTGGGCGGCGACGCGTGCGGCGGCGAGGTCGGACTGGAGACGGGTGCGTTCGGCGTCGAGCAATTCGAGGTAGCTCACGGAGCCGCGGTCGTACGAGGCCTTGATGAGTTCGACGGCTTTGCTGGAGGCGGTGAGGGCGTCGGCGACGGCGTCGGCTTGTTCGCCGAGGTAGCGGATCTGGGCGAGGCTGGATTCGACATCGCGGACGGCGGCGAGCACGGCCTGGCGGTAGTTGGCGATGGCTTCGGCGCGGGCGGCTTCCATGCGTTTGACATTGAAGTGAATGAGGGCCCAGCCGGTCACGGGGAGGCTGATGCCTGGCCCGAAGCTCCAGACACTGGAATCGCTGCTCAGCAGGGTGCCGATGTCCTTGCTCAGATAGCCACCATTGCCTGTCAGGCGGATGGCGGGAAAGGCTGCGGTTTTGGCAACTCCGATCTGCGCATTGGCGGCCGCGATGCTGCGCTCCGCCGCGGCCACATCCGGTCGGCGTTCCAGCACAGCCGCGGGAACACCGGGTGGAATGACCGGCGGACTGCCGTGACTGATCGGGGCTGGTGGCACGGCAAAGCCGGTGGCCAGCTGACCGCACAGCAGCGCGAGGGTATCGCTCGCTTCCTGACGCTGGCGCCGCACATCGGCGAGCTGGGCCCTCGCGGAAGCCAGTTCCGCGCGTGCCCGGGCGAGGTCGGTTTCCGGAACCACTCCGGCCCGCAGCTTTTCATCGAGCAGGGCCGTGAACTGCTCGCGCAGCGCGATCGTACGGAGCAGGGAGTCGACTTCGGCGTCGGACGCCCGCACAATGAAGTACTGCGCCGCGACATCGCCCGTCAGCGTGAGGACAGCCTGATGATAGTTTGCGGAAGCGGCGTCCGCGTTGGCCCGGGCGCTCTCGACTTCCCGGCGGATGCGGCCCCAGAGATCGATCTCGTAGCTCAGATCCAGTCCTGTGCTGAAACTGTCGATGCGGGCTGCGGGAATGCTGAAGGGGACAGGCGTCGGGAGATTCCCCGAGGTCTGTTCGGATTGCCCACGGCCATTGAACCGGATGTCGGGCGCCCACTCGGCCATGCGCACGCGTGCTCCCGCCCGCACCTGCTCGACCTTGGCAACCGCCGCCGCAAGACTCGGACTGGAAGCCAGCGCCAGTTCCTCCAGCCGGTTCAGTTCGGGGTCGCGGAACACGTCCCACCACGATCCCCGGGGTCGGTCGTCCTTGGGCTCGCCCGACTGCCAGCGCCACACTGCCGGAGTCATCGCTGCCGTATCCGGCGGCACGTAATCAGGACCCACCGTGCAACCCGCAAAGGTCAGCATGGCAGCAGCAGACAGCAGATGAAATCGCATGGCAGAAAAATCCGTGAAGGCTCAGACCGGGGGAGCATCCTTGCCGCGGCGGCGGCGGAACTGGATGACATCATCAAACAGGGAATAGATCACGGGCGTCGCCAGCAGCGTGAGCAGCAGCGAAAGCGCCTGGCCACCCAGAATGACACCGGCGGTCGCATTGTTGTAGGCGGCCCCCACACCCTTCGCGAGCATCATGGGAATCATCCCTGCCACAAAGGCCAGCGTCGTCATGAGAATCGGCCGCAGCCGTTCCCGGTTCGCCCGGAGAATTGCTTCCCCGCGCTCCAGGCCGCCCTCCCGCAGCTGATTCGTGTGGTCGATCTGCAGAATTCCGTTCTTCTTCACCATTCCGAAGAGCACGAGAATCCCCAGCATCGAAAAGATGTTCACGGATTGATCGAACAGAATCAGCGAGAGAAGCGCAAACGGCAGCGTGAGCGGAAGCGCCAGCAGAATCGTGAGCGGATGCAGCCAGCTCTCGAACTGCGCTGCCAGAATGAGATACATGAAGATGAAGGCCATCAGAAACGCGACCATGAAGGCCTTGCCGGCCTTCTTCATTTCCTTGGATCGGCCTGCCGTGCCGCTCGCATAATCAGCCGGCAGTCCCAGCCTGCGCACCGCTGCCTCGATGCCCTCGAGAATCTCCGTCTCCCCGACCCCGGGCGCATTGTTCGCCGTAATCGTGACCTGACGCCGCCGGTTGAGCCGGTTGATCTCGGATGGACTGTCGGTGTCGGCGAGGGCGATGAGATTGGCCACGGGCACGGGTCCGGCCTTGAGCGACGGCACCGCCAGCAGATTGAGAATCTCCCGCCGGTTACGATACGGTTCAGCTGCCTGGAGGTGAATGTCGTACTGCTCCCCGCCTTCGTCGTACGTGGAGACATCGACACCACCCACGAGGAGACGCAGCGTTCCCGAGATGTCGGCAATGCTCGCACCCATCTCGCCAGCCTTGCTGCGGTCCACCGTTCCCATGATCTCGGGCTTTCCAGGAATCAGGCTCGAATCAAGGTCCCGGATCCCGGGAATGGCCGCCGCATCCTTGAGAACCGACTGCGTCGCCCGCGTCAGCACGTCCAGATCGGGTCCGGCAATGAAGTACTGCACGTTGGCACTCGACTGCCCGGTATTGAAGGGCGGCACGGAAAGCACACTGATCCGCCAGTTCTCCGGATAGCGCGGCACAATCTTCTGCCGCACTTCGTCCATGATGGTCTGCTGGTCGGAGCGCCCGGCGGGATCGCTCAACCGCACAAAGATACCCGCGAGATTTGCGGTCCGCTGATCATTGTCGCCGATCGTGACAAGGGTTCCCTCGACCCCTGCGAGGTTCCGGAGATCGCGGGCGAAACGTTCCGCCGCGAGGTCCGTGGCTGCCAGACTGGTTCCCTCGGGTGTCCGCAGATTGACCACGAACTCCGCTTCTTCCACAGGCGGCAGAAAACTCTTCTGCACGATCCTCATGAGTGTCGGTACTGCCGCCAGAATGCCCACGCACGCCAGCACCACGAGCCAGCGGTGCCGCATCGCAAAACGCAGCAGCACCATGTAGATGGCTTCGACCGGACGGTAGAAGATGTTCACCAGATGCTCGAGCTTCCGGTCGAATCCCGTAGCATGACCACCCCGGAACAAGCGGGCCGACAGCGCCGGCGTCAGCGTGAAACTCACCAGCAGCGACACCGCGATCGCAAAGGCCATGGTCAGACCAAAGCTCTTCAGGAATCTCCCGACAATGCCGCTCAGAAACGCCACCGGCACAAAGACCGCCAGCAGCGACAGGGTCGTCGCCATGACCGCGAGGCCAATCTCCCGCGGGCCTTCAATCGACGCCGTGACAGCATCTTCCCCCTTTTCTTCCATGTGACGGAAGATGTTCTCGACCACAATGATGGCATCGTCGATGACAATGCCGACGGCGAGCGCAAGGGCCACCAGACTGATCACATTGAGCGTCACATCCTGGGCCCACATGACCCCGAAGGCCGCAATGATCGAGGTGGGAATCGCCAGGGCGGAAATGAGGGTCGCCCGCGCATTCCCAAGGAACACAAGGACCACGATGGCCGCAAAGAGCGCGCCCAGCACAAGGTGTTCCTTGACCGCATGCACACTCGTCCGGATCACCTTCGAAGTGTCGCGCACCACTTCGACAGTGAAGCCGGACGGCAGCAGCGGCCGGATCTCCCCGAGCTTCTCCATGACCGCGTCGACCACGGAAACCGTGTTCGTGCCGCTCTGCTTGCGGATCGAAAGCACCACGGACGGAACCCCGTTGTTGCGCGCCGCCGTCTTCGCTTCCTCGGATCCATCCTCGACGCGCGCCACATCCCGCAGCCGCACCAGTCCACCCCCGGATTCCCGCACCACCAGTTCCTCCAGTTCACGGAGACTCCGCGCCTTGCCCACCACCCGGAAACCGGCCTCGCTCGCCGCATTCTTCACGGTGCCCGCGGGAATCTGCACGTTCTGCGCCCGCAGGGATCGCTGAATGTCCACCGCCGTCAGCCCGAACGACCGCAGCCGCACGGGATCCAGCCAGACATTGATCTGCCGCAGCCGCCCGCCCAGCAGCGTGATCTGGCCAACCCCCGGCACACTCTCAAGCTGACGCCGCAGGACCTTGTCCGCATATTCCGTGATCTCGCGCACGGGCTTCTCGGCCACGAGGGCCAGATTCATGACCGGAGCCGCATCGGGATCGAGCTTCTCAATGATCGGTGTGTCCGTACCCTCGGGCAGCTCGGGAATGATCCTCGCAATCCGGTCCCTCACTTCCTGCGCCGCCACGTCGATGTCCTTCTCGAGAACAAACGAAACCAGTACCTGCGAAATGCCTTCGCTGGAAATCGACCGCAGCTCGTCAATCCCAGCCACGGTATTGACCGCTTCCTCGATGCGGTCGGTAATCTCGGATTCCACTTCCCGCGGGGTCGCCCCGTCCTGACGGGTGACCACGGCCACGGTCGGAAATTCAATCTTCGGAAAACGGTCGACCGGCAGACGGCTGTAGCCGAGCACACCCACCACCACGAACACGAGAATGATGACGCTGGCGAAGACCGGACGCCGGACGGAAATTGCGGCTAACCACTGCATGATGTCAGGCGCTCAGGGTTTCGGGGCATCAGCGGCAAAGGGTGCTCCATCCGCCGCCGCCGCACCAGGCTTCCGCAGCACGCGCTCGCCCACCGCGATGCCGCGCCGGATTTCCGTGAATCCCTCCGCAGTCTCACCGGTCTCGACGAGCCGTTCCTCGAGCCGCGCATCGGATCCGACCACGAAGACCACGCGGCGCGATCCCTCGCTGCGCAGGGCATCATCGGGCACTGCCACCGCTTTCTCCTCCTTCAGCAGGATGCCGGCATCGCAGAAGAATCCCGGCCGCAGCACGCCCTCGGCATTCTCCACCTCGGCCTCGACCACCAGATCGCGGCTCGCTTCCCGCAGCGCAGCCCCCAGAAACCGCAGCGGTCCCCGGAAGGTCCGCCCCGCCACCGCAGGCGTCTGAAACGTCACCGCCTGATCAAGCGCCAGCATGCTCACCTCCGTCTCCGGAACACTGAGAACCAGCCTCAGCTTCGTCAGATCAACCACCCGCGCCACCGGCGAATCGGTGCGCACATATTCCCCGGGCTCAACCATCCGCTCGGCCACCACGCCCGCCGAAACCGTGCGGATCCGGCAATCGTCGAGCGCTTTCTGCGCCTGATCGCGGCGCGACTTCGCGGCCGCCACCTCGGCCACCCCGGCGGCCACCTGCGTCACCAGTTTCTGATAGTCGGACTCGGCCACCGCCCGCTTCTCGGCCAGGGGGCGGTTCCGTTCCTGCTCGTTACGGGCAAGGCCGAGCTTCGACTCCGCGAGGGCCAGCGACGCCGCCGCTTCCTCCAGCACCAGCTTCGCCTGCCGGGCGTCCAGTTCAGCAAGCACGTCACCGGCCTGCACGACCGACCCCCGTTCCACCGCCACCGACACCACCCGGCCCATCGCATCCGCCGCCACCACCGCATCCGTCGCTGCCCGCAGCTGCCCCGTCGCCCGCAGGTACCGCGGAAACGAATGCTCAGCCACCGCCGCCAGTTCACCACGCACGGTCTCCCGCACTGCCGCAGCGGACACCGGCGGCCCAGCCACCGGCGTTTCCGCCCGGCGGCAGCCATGCAACCCAGCCGCCAGCACCGGCAGCAGCATCATGAAACGCATCGTCTTCATCGTAATTCTCGTTTGGAAATCTCCAGCCGCCGCCCCGCTCCCCCGCACAGCCCATGCAGCGCCATCGTCACCACGCTGTCCGCCAGTTCCGCAATCCCCGCTTCCGTCGACGGCACCGTGAATCCCAGCCTCCCGATCACCGCCCGGCTATGGTCGAAATGCACGCACATCGCCACAATCTGATGCGCTGCCATCTCGCAGCGCAGCGAATCCATTCCCCGTCCCGCCAGCCGTTCCACAATCTCCCGCAGCCGCCCGAAAACCGGACGGATGATCAGCCGCACCAGCTCGGAAAGCACCGGAGTCGGCTGCCTCATCTCATGCGCCATGAGACGCCCCAGCACGGGATCTGCCGCCCGCCGCAGCAGCACAAACCGCAGGCAGAACCGCACCCAGTCCCGCAGCGCATCCTCCGCATCCTCCACCGGCTCGGGCGGTGGTTCCTCCGCCAGCACCTGACGGTGCGACTCCAGCAGCACCTCCCGGTACAGTCCCTCCTTGCTCCCGAAATAGTAATTCACCGACGCCACATTCACCCGCGCCCGCTCGCAGATCTCCCGCACACTCCCCGCCGCATAGCCATTCGCCGCAAATACCGCCGCCGCCGCCCGCAGCAGGCGCGCACGCCTCGCCCCGGGATCCCGCTCCCGCGGAACCCCCTCCGTCACCAGTACCGCAGCTCGCGAAGATCGGGGCATTATTTCAAACAGCTGTTTATAAACGTGTGTTTGCTCCGCGCGCCCGCAGCACGGGTCAATCGCTGATTCCCATCGTTCCCCGGCCGCTCGGGCCTTCGGCTTTGCGGATGCGGGAAGCGGTTGCCGCCTGTGCCTGCGGCGGAATGGATGGCTTCCATGCTGCCCCTCCGCTTTTCTCTCCTGCTGCTGCTCGCATGCCCGGCCGCCATGGCTGCGGAACCCTTCAAGCCATCGGTGCCCGACCGGCAGCCGGAACCTCCCTTTCCTCCGGTGCCTCCGGAGGCGGGCGTGAAGATGCTGGTGCCCGGCTTCACGGTGCGCGAACTCCCGGTCCGCCTGACGAGTCTGAATAATGTGGAATACGCGGCGGACGGACGGCTCTATGCCGGTGGATACGATGGGAGATTCCATCTGCTGCGCGACCTCGACGGTGATGGACTCGAGGAACGGTTAGACACCTTCGAAGGAATGGCGGGACCGGACTACCCCTTGGGCATGGCCGTGCGGGATGGCATGCCGTGGGCGGTTCTCACGGATGAAGTCGTCCGCTGGACCGATGAAAACGGCGATGGCATTCCGGACCGCCGGGTATCCGTGGCCAAGGGCTTCGATGACCCGGAACTCGTCAAGGCTCCTTACCTCCAGCATCGCCGCGTCGACAGTTCCATGGCCCTTGCCATCGGACCGGACCAGTCCGTCTACGTCACCATGGGCAACGGGGCTCCGTCGAATGCCTACTGGACCGATGACAAGGGCGTGGCTCACTACCGCCCGGGCCGGCGGCGCGGCTGCCTCCTCCGCATCTCGCCGGATGGCAAAGTGGAACAGCTCAACTCGGGCCTCCGCTACATCATGTCGCTGCAGTTCAACCGCCATGGCGACCTCTTCGGAACGGAACAGGAAGGCGCGACATGGGTGCCCAATGGCAATCCCTTCGACGAATTCCTCCACATCGAGCCCGGACGTCATTATGGCTTTCCGCCGCGCCACCCGCAGTGGCTCCCCGATATCATCGATGAACCGAGTGTCTACGACTACACCCCGCAGCACCAGAGCACCTGCGGATTCCGCTTCAATGGGCCCATGACCGGACGCGGTCGCTTCGGCCCGGAATTCTGGGCCGACGACGCCATCGTCACCGGCGAAGCCCGCGGCCGCCTCTGGCGCACCAAGCTCGCCCGCACCGCGGCCGGATACGTGGCCCAGACCCTGCAGTTCGCCTCGCTCGGCATGCTCGTGGTCGACTGCGCGGTTTCTCCCTCCGGCGACCTGGTGATCTGCTGTCACTCGGGTCCACCCGACTGGGGCAATGGGCCGCAGGGCGAAGGCAGGATTTTCAAGATCAGTCTCAGCGACCACGCCGTTCCCCAGCCAGTCATGGCATGGGCGTCCGGTCCTGGAGAAACCACGCTCGCGTTCGACCGGCCGGTGCAGCCCGCCGACTGGCAGGACGCTACCCTCCACACGTCCGTCACGGGTGGTCGTTATGTCTCCACTGCCGACCGTCACGAAACCATCCGCCCAGGCTACGCGGTGGTCGTGATGCAGCAGAAGCAGCGGCACAGCCGTCCCGCCGTCAGCGGCGTCGCCACGGCCGAAGGTCAGCGCAATGTCGTCATTTCATCCGCGGAACGCACGGACGCCGTGACCTATGCCATCACCACGAAGAGCGGACGCGACGTTCTCGATTTCCAGCACGACCTCACGGGCATGGAAGCGTCATGGCAGGGATCCGCAGGCGTATGGAAGGGCTGGCTGCCGCACCCGGATACCGCGGCGTCCCGCACCTTCACCAGCGGAAGTGCCTCACATGACGGCCTCTGGCAGAACCTCAGCAAAGCGGGTTCGCTCGAACTGCGCGGACAACTCGACCTCTGGCAGATGCTCATCCCGGCAACGCAGCCGATTTCCCGGCTCGATTATGTGCCGGATTCGGAAACCGTCGTGCTGACCTTTTCCGCCGCGGCGGCACTGCAGATCGAAGCCGAAGGTGCAGCGGTCGCGCGTGACGGATCCACGGTGCGCCTGACGGTGCAGGGCCCGCAGCAGAACCGCTGGCTCCCCATCCGCATCACGGTGCCGACTCCCTTGGATTCGCTCGCGGTGTCGTGGTCGACGAACCGCGATCCACGGCCACGCGCTCTCCCGCTCCGCCGCATCCTGCTCCCCTTCGCCAAACCCGCAGCCCCGGACGTGGAGAAAACCGAAATCCCGGAAATCGCCGGAGCCGACCGGCTGGCGGGACGCGCTCTCTACAATGGCAAGGCGACCTGCGCTCTCTGCCATCATCTGCGCGGCGACGGAGCCCGCATCGGGCCCGACCTCGCCAATCTCGTGCACCGTGACTACGCCAGTGTCCTCCGCGACATCAGCGATCCCCACGCCACCATCAATCCCGACGCCGTCGCCTACACCATCACCCGCAAGGATGGCTCGTCCGCCACCGGTGTCCGCAGCGGCGAAACCAGCGACGAACTCCAGCTCGGTCTCCCCGGCGGCACCATTGTCCGGATTCCCAAAAGCGAGATCACGAAAGCCGAGCCACTCAAGACATCCCTCATGCCGGCTGGACTCGACAAGGCCCTCAGCCCCGAAGAACTGCGCAACCTGATGGCATGGCTCCTCACGGAGTAAGGCCTTTCGGCGGATCCGCTCAGGCTTCCGCGGCTTGCTCGCGGTACCGGTAGAAGGCAGCAATGACACTGAAGATGACCGCCACGACCGCCGTGATGGCCGCATAAAGCATGAACCGGCCACTGGTGACCGATTCATCGCCATGCCCACCACCAAGCGCCGCCGTGATGAACACCACCACCAGATTGCCCACCGCCACCGTCAGCTGCCAGTAACCCGTTATCGTCGACTTCATCGCCGCCGGTGCCTGCGTGAACGCAAATTCGAGCCCCGTCGTGCTGATGAGCACTTCCGCCATCGTGATCACAAGATACGGCAGCAATTGCCAGAGAATGCTCAGCTGCTCGCCGCCTTCGATCCGCTTCTGGAGCCACGCCACAAACACAAAGGACAGCGCGGCCAGCACCATGCCGGTTCCCATGCGGCGCAAGGGCGTCGCCAGCCGCCCCAGCATCGGATAGAGCACGAAGGTCGTGAACGGCACCATGATCAGCACCATGATCGGATTGGCGGAAAGCATCTGCTCGGCCCCTATCTCATAGCTGCCCAGCCGATACTTCACCATCTGCCCACCCTGCAGCACCCACGTCGAAAAAGTCTGGTCAAAAAGCGCCCAGAAGATCGGTACCATCGCAAAGACCGAAAGAATTCTTCCATAGGCCAGGCCTTCATCAGCTCCGAGCGCCGTGAACTTCGCATGGATGGGACCACTGAAATTCCGGAAGCCACCCCCCAGCCACTTCATGACCCCGTACCACCAGACCGAAAAGGCCGACGGCTGCTGCGGTTCCCGCGCGGCATCGACCCTCTGCACCAACCCGCGCGTCCAGAGGGCAGCCGCCACCGCAAAGGCTCCCAGCGTGCTCCACAGCACGGAATCGTAGATCTGCGGAGCTTTCAGATGCACCACCACCACCAGCGTCACCGCCGCAAGCACCGACAGCAGCCATGCCAGCTTGGTGCGCCACGCCGGATCCCCGGTCGGCTCGACATGACGGTACTTCGGCGTCCCCAGCCAGAAAATGAGCGTCGCAATCCCCATGGCAATGCCAGGAATCCCAAAGGCCCAGCTGTAGCCATGCTTGTCCCGCACCCACGGAATAATCAGAAATGCCAGCGTGCTCCCCAGATTGATCATCCAGTAGAAGGCCGCATACGCCTTGTTGAGCAGAGACCGCTGCCCGGGACCAAACTGGTCGCCCATGAAGGCCGAAACACAGGGCTTGATGCCACCCGATCCAAACGCAATGATCCCAAGTCCCGCATAAAGCAGCATGGTGCGTGCATCGACCGATTCCGTGAGGTCCGTGCAGGCCAGCACGGCATGGCCGAGGCAGTACGACAGGGAAATCCACAGGATGGTGCGGTAGCGTCCCCAGAAGCGGTCGGAAATCCACGCCCCGATCACCGGCATGAAGTAATTCACGAAACCGAAAAGGTGAATGACACTGGACGCCTGGTCCTTGGTCATGAGCAGGACCGTCGTGAGATAGGCCGCGAGGATGCCCTTCATGCCATAATAGCTGAAGCGTTCCGCTCCCTCGTTTCCGAGGATGTAGCGGACCTGCGATGGCCAGCGGCCCGTGGCGTCGGTTTCGGAAAGTGCGGATGGCTTCATGAAAAATGGATGGCTGCGCTCAGTATCCCCTGCCGATGCGCCATTCGTCCAGTGCTCCGGCAGGAATTTCCTCGAGGAACTGCGATGGCTGCTGCCATGGGTCGCCGGCATACGACTTCGGCCAGAAGCGCGGGAAGAGCAGATGCAGCTGCTCGCGGGCCCGCGTCACGGCCACATAGAAGAGACGGCGTTCTTCCTCGAGCCCTTCCTCGCCGCTTTCCTCCACAGCCCGCATGTTCGGAAACATCCCCTGCGTCAGCCAGACAAGGAAAACCACCTTCCATTCCAGTCCCTTGGCCTGGTGCACCGTGGAAAGAACCGCACATTCGGAATCCTTGACCTGATCCCCGCCACTGGCCTGCTCCGGCCCGCTCAGCAGCGAAAGATCGCTGAGCATCTCGGGAAGCGTCTGGTAGCGCGCCGCGAAATTCATGAACTGCAGCACGTCCTCCACACGCGTCTCCGCATTGTCATACGACGTCTTCAGGTAGTTCTGATAGACACCTTCCCAGAGGCTCCGCAGCAGCACGGAAGGCGGCTGCAAGGCTCCCTCGGGGGTGAGGAATTCATCCATGGTGTAGCCAAGCTGTTCCCAGTCCTTCTGAGCACGGGCCGGCACCCGGATGCTGGAGAGCAGCGCGGAAAAACTGGGCGGCAGCACCGACGTGCGCGCAAAGTCACTGCTGTGCCATGCCGCCGCCAGCTTGGCCGCCGTGCCGGCCCCAACCCCCGGCAGCATCTGCACAACCCGATCGAAGGCAGCCTCGTCGCGCGGATTGACCACGAGCCGGAGGTAGGCCGTGAAATCCTTGAGGTGCGCACTCTCGAAGAAGCGGATCCCGCTCGTCACCACAAAGGGAATGCCGGCCTGGGTCAGCTGCAGCTGCACTTCCATGCTCTGAAAATGCGCCCGGTAGAGCACGGCCATCTCGTGCCATGGAATGCCTTCTTCCTCGTGCAGTTCCTGCATGCGCTGCGCCACGAACATCGCCTGTTCCTCGGGCGTGTAGAGCGCCGCCAGCACGGGCTTCTGCTGACGGCTCGCACAGGCGGGCTGCAGTTCCTTGGCAAACTGCCGCGTGTTGCGCCCGATAGCCGCATTGGCGACCGCAAGGATCTCGGGCGTGCTCCGGTAATTCGTTTCAATCTTGAAGAGCTGCGCGCCGGCATGCCGTTCGGGAAAACCAATGATCGCGGCAAAGTCGGCCCCGCGCCACGAATAGATGCTCTGCGCATCGTCACCCACCACCATGACATTCCCATGCGCGCCCGCCAGCTGATCAATCAGCTCTCCCTGCACGGGATTGGTGTCCTGGTATTCGTCGACGAGAATGAACTGAAACTGGTACTGGTATTCGGCGAGGACCTCGGGATGCGCGCGGAACATCTCCAGCGTCCGCGTCAGCAGATCATCGAAGTCAGCAGAATTGGCGTCGCGCTTCCGCTTCTCATAATGCTTCGCCATCCGGCCGATGCCTTCGACCACATCCGCACTGGGACTGAAGCGCTGCTGCACAACCCGCTCCAGCGGCGTCCGCGTGTTCACCGCAAAACTGAGCATGCCCAGAATCACCGGAGCCTTCGGAAACTTCTCGCCGGTGGCCTGCTCGACCTGCTTCACAATCTCCGCATTCTCGCGGATCACTTTCGTCATGAGCGACTTCGCATCGTCGGCGTCGAGGATCGTGAATCCGGAGGTCAGTCCGGCGGCCGCGGCATTGCGGCGGAGCATGCGGTTGCAGACACTGTGGAAGGTTCCGCTCCACAGCCCGCCCGTCCGGCCCGGCAGCAGGGCATCGACCCGCTCCATCATCTCGCGGGCGGCCTTATTCGTGAACGTGAGCAGCAGGATGTTCTGGGGAGCGATGGCATTCTCGAGAAGATAGGCCACCCGGTAGGTGAGGGTGCGCGTCTTGCCGCTGCCCGCCCCCGCCAGCACAAGGGCCTTGCCAGGCGGCGAGGTCACCGCAGCCAGTTGCTGAGAGTTCAGTTCCGCGGCAAAATCAATCGCGGCAGTCTCGGGCGGCGCTTCCGGAATTCCGGAGGCCTGCCGTTTCAGCTGGTAGATTCGTGACATGTCGGAAGGAGCCACCGCAGGGGCCATGCGCACTGCACGCAGCGGCGGAATCACGCAAACGCGAACGCTCCGCACCCATCCGCCGGAATCGCGGACTTTACCGGCGACCACCCCGCTGGCTTCATGCCTGCCATGCTCCCGCCCACGCCTTCCCGAGACTTCGCCGCCACCCGCCAGCTCGTCGCCGTCCTCGCCTTCGTGCTTACCTTGCTCACCGGGCATCGGCAGGCGGGCGCCGCCGAAACCATGGCCTACAAGCAGGCGGACGGACGCGACCTCCTCGTCCATATCGACCGGCCGTCGGACTGGAAACAAAGCGACCGCCGACCGGCCGTCGTCTTCTTTTTCGGAGGTGGCTGGGTCGGCGGCCGGGTGGAACAATTCCAGCCGCAGAGCGAACACTTTGCCCGCCGCGGCATGGTCGGCATCCGCGTGGCCTACCGCACCATTCCCAAAGGCGACAAGGGACCACCCACGGTCTGCTGCGCCGATGCCAAATCAGCCCTGCGCTTCGTCCGCCGCATGGCAGCGGAACTCGGCATCGATCCCGACCGCATCGCCGCCGCGGGTGGTTCGGCTGGTGGTCATCTCGCGGCCTTCACCGCTCTCGTTCCGGGGCTCGACGACCCCGCCGACGATCTCTCGGTCTCCTGCCGCCCTGACGCTCTGCTCCTCTTCAATCCCGTCTTCCATAATGGACCGGAGGGCTGGGGGCATGACCGCCTCGGCGAACGCTTCCGCGAATTCTCACCCGCTCACCACATCACCGCCAAGGCTCCACCCACGGCCATCTTCACGGGCGGGCGCGACGCCCTCCTGCCGGTGCCCATCGTGCGCGCCTTTGAAGCCGACATGAAAACGGCCGCCGTCCGCTGCGATGTGCATGTTTACGCGCAGGCCGGACACGGCTTCTTCAATCAGGAACCCCACCTCTCGCAGACCATCACGGAAGCCGACCGCTTCCTCGTGTCGCTCGGATGGATCGCAGAGAAAACCACGGCAGCTTCCGCACCATCGGAAGTCCCGGCTCCTGCAACCACAACGGCACTCCCAGCCCGCCCGAACTTCGTCATCGTGAACATCGACGACCTCGGCTACGCGGACATCGGACCCTTTGGATCGACCCGGAACCGCACGCCGGAACTCGACCGCATGGCCCGGGAAGGTCGGCGGCTCAGCTGCTTCTACGCGGCCCCGGTCTGCTCGCCATCGCGCGCATCGCTCATGACCGGATGCTACCCGAAGCGCGTCCTGCCGATTCCCCATGTGCTTTTCCCGAACGACCCCATTGGGCTCGACCCTGCGGAAACCACAGTCGCGGAAGTCCTCCGCGGATCAGGCTATGCCACCGCCATCATCGGAAAATGGCATCTTGGCGACCAGCCGGAATTCCTCCCCAATGCGCAGGGCTTCGATCTTCATTTCGGCCTTCCCTATTCGAATGACATGGGACCGGCACAGGATGGGGTGAAGAGCGACCTCGGCCAGCCACTTCCGAAGGTGGGCCGCCCGGGACAGCCACCGCTCCCACTCCTCCGCAATGGCAAGGTCGTGAAGCGCGTCCTGCCGGACGACCAGCAGTCGCTCGTGGAACTCTACACCACGGAAGCCGTCCGCTTCATCAGCGAACACAAGGACAAACCGTTCTTCCTCTACCTGCCGCACAACGCGGTCCACTTCCCGCTCTACCCGGGCAAGGCATGGGCCGGCAAATCGCCCCACGGCATCTACGCGGACTGGGTCGAAGAGGTGGACTGGAGCGTCGGCCGCATTCTCGAAACCATCCGCACCAGCAATCTCGCCGAGCGCACACTCGTTCTCTTCGTGAGCGACAACGGCGGCACTCCGCGCGCCCTCAATACGCCTCTGCGCGGACACAAGGGATCGGTCCTCGAAGGCGGCATGCGCGTGCCCGCGCTCGCATGGTGGCCCGGCATCATTCCCGCCGGAACCGATTGCCCGGAAGTCATGGGCATGCTCGACATCCTGCCCACTTTGGCCTCGCTCGCGGGAGCGCCACTCCCCACTGGCCGCCGCCTCGACGGCATCGATATTTCGCCCCACCTCCGCGGCATTCCGGGCACGCCGCCGGCCCATGATGTCTTCCATTATTTCAGCGGACTCAAGCTCATGGCGATCCGCAAGGGGCCATGGAAACTCCACTTCGGCAGCACCACGGAGAAACGCACACCCGCCAACGCCAAGGGCGGACCGGAACTCTACCACCTCGCCGACGACCCCGGCGAATCCCGGAATGTGGCAGCCCAGCATCCGGACATGGTCGCTTCCCTCATGGAACTGGCCGCCGCCATGGATCAGGACCTTGGCCGCAGCGGCACCGGCCCCGGTGTCCGCACCCTCGGCCGCGTGCCCCAGCCGAAGCCACTCATCCCATGGGACGAGGAATGATCGATCTTGAAGGAGTGCCGCGCCTTCTGGTATGAACGTGCCAGCTTTCCCGGCTGCGCCGCTCTCTCCCCATGTTCACCCGCATCGCCTCCACGGTGGCCGCCGCATGGCTCGCCACCATTCCCGCCATTTCCCAGGAAACCCTCATCCCGCCGGGTTCCTCGTGGAGGTACTGGGACCAGGGCCCGCTCAGCGGCCAGCCATGGCAGACCATGGATTTCGACGACAGTGCATGGCCGGCCGGACCAGCCCAGCTCGGCTACGGCGACGGTGATGAAGCCACCGTCATCGGCTTCGGGCCGGACGCGGGCGCGAAATTCATCGCCAGCTACTTCCGCCGGACATTCACGGTCGCGGATCCCGACGCTTTCCCGGAACTGCAGCTCGATGTGCTGCGCGACGACGGCGCGGTCGTCTACCTCAACGGCATCGAGGTCTTCCGCACCAACATGCCGGGCAGCACCATTTCGGCCACCACCCTCGCACAGTCGGCCAGTGGCGACGACGAAACGACGCGCTTCCACCGCCAGATCATTCCGGGCTCGCTCCTCCGCCCGGGAGCCAATGTCATCGCCGTGGCAGTCCATCAGGATTCCGCAGGAAGCTCGGACCTCAGCTTCGACCTCCGCCTCACCACGGCCCCCGCTGCTCTCATTCCCAAAGGCTCCGCATGGCAGTTCCTCGACACAGGTACCGATCCCGGCCCCGCATGGATCACCGCTGCCTTCGACGATTCATCATGGCTCACGGGACGGGCCCAGATCGGCTACGGCGACGGCGATGAAGTGACCGTGGCCGGCTTCACCGACACCGACCCGGATACCCCGGGCATCCAGAAGAACATCACCACATGGTTCCGCCGGAAATTCACGGTCAGCCAGCGCCACGCCATCGCTTCCCTCCAGCTCGAACTGCTGCGCGATGACGGAGCCGTCGTCTGGCTCAATGGCACGGAAGTCCTGCGCAGCGCCATGCCCACCGGAACCATCACGCCGGAAACGCTGGCCAGTCAGACAGCCACCGCAGCCGAGGAAGTGTCCGCCTTCCGCACGGCCACCCTTGATCCCGATCTCCTCGTCGATGGCGAAAACGTCATCGCCGTCGAAGTCCATCAGGATTCCCCCGCGAGCAGCGATCTCAGCTTCGATCTCCGCCTCGCCGCGATGGAACCGGAACTCACCCGCGGTCCCTACCTCAACCGCGCCGCCCCCACGGAAATGACAATCCGCTGGCGTACCAGTGTCCCCACCGATTCCGTGGTGCGCTGGGGCACCGGACCGGATTCCCCCGACCAGACCACCAGCGACCCCGCCATCACCACGGAACACATCGTCCGCCTCACGGGCCTGACCCCAGCCACGCGTTACCATTATGCCGTCGGACACAGCCGGGGCGAACTAGCCGCAGACGGTAGCCTCTTCTTCACCACCTCGCCCCCGCGTGGCCCGGCTCGTCCATTCCGCTTCTGGGCGCTGGGCGACTGCGGCACGGGCAACAGCAACGCAAGGGCCGTGCGCGATGCCTTCGCGGCATGGAATGGCAGCACGCATACCGACTTCGTGGTCCTCCTCGGCGACAATGCCTACAACACAGGCCTCGACAGCGAATTCCAGACGAACTTCTTCGGGATCTACCCGGACACCCTGCGCAATTCTCCCGTCTGGCCCTGCATGGGAAATCACGAGGCCTTCAACTCGGATTCCCCCACCGAAACCGGTCCGTACTACACTGCCTTCTCCATGCCTTCTGCCGGGGAATGCGGTGGCCTGCCATCCGGAGTGCGTGCCTACTATTCGTTCGATTACGCCAATGCCCATTTCATCTGCCTCGATTCCCATGACACGCCGCGCAGCGCCGCAGGTGCCATGGCCCAATGGCTCGCCGCCGACCTCGATGCCAACCGCCAGGAATGGACGATCGCCTTCTGGCACCACCCGCCCTACACCAAGGGAACACACGACTCGGATAGCCTGAGCGATTCCTCAGGCCGCATGACGGACATGCGCCAGATCCTTCTCCCCATTCTCGAAAGCCGCGGCGTCGACCTCGTCCTCAATGGCCACAGCCATGCCTATGAACGCAGCCGCTTCCTCAATGGCCACTACGGATTCAGCAGTTCGTTCAATTCCGCCCAGCACGTCGTCCAGCCGGGAGATGGTCAGCCAGACGGAGATGGCGCCTACCGCAAAGTCATCGGTGCCAATCCCGGAGCCGTCTATACGGTCACCGGCAGCGCCGGACAGACAGGCAGTACCTACG
>Ga0315904_10000404_pt1 | contig 68337 bp, 38 predicted proteins | sample LakEriMetagenome_6_FD_203529 | JGI IMG/M metagenome (GOLD analysis project Ga0315904, IMG submission 203529) | Freshwater fungal communities from buoy surface, Lake Erie, Ohio, United States - Buoy 12 MA120 | ecosystem: Environmental > Aquatic > Freshwater > Lake | place: USA: Lake Erie, Ohio...
TCTCCGGCACGCCGGTGGCCGGCACCACCTGGACCCTGGCGCTGGATCTGGCCGGCACGGTCAAGCGCTTCAGCCACCTGGTGTTGCAGGGCGACACGCTGGAATCGATCAGCGCCTCCCTCGCCGGCAAAGTCAGCGCCGATGCGGCCGGCAACCTCGCCGCGCGCGCCGCCGGCGTCGCGCTGGTCGTGGTCAATACCGCCGGCAACACCGTCTCGACCACCTTCACGGTGAGCCCGCCGGCGACTGTCGTCACTGCCGCGCCGACCATCACCTTTGTCGATGCGGTCGCGCTTGCCGGCACGCCGGTGGCAGGCGACCTGTGGTCGGTGACGCTCACCGGCGGCGGTCTCAGCGCACCCGCGACGGTCAGCCACACCGTGCGCGCCAGCGTCGCGCTGGCCGAAGTCGCCGCCGGCCTGGCTGCGCAAATCAACGCCGCCGGCAGCAGCTTCACCGCGCGGGTCAACGGCAACACCCTGGTGATCGAGAACGCCGGCGCGCCCGGTTTCGCCACCGCCACCCGCATCACCCCGGCCGGTGAGACTACCGGCAGCTTCACCCGCTCGCTGGCCGCGCCGACGGTCACGCGCCTGACCCTGGGCGGCACCGCTGCGATCGGCGAGACCTGGAGCGTCACCCTGGGCGGCGCCACCTACGCCTACACGGTCGAGTCGCTCGAAGTGGTCGCGGCCAAGCTGGCCGCCGCGATCGAGGCCCTGCCCAACAGTGCCTTCGTCGCCACAAGCGAAGGCGCCAACCTGCTGCTGGCCAATCGCCAGGCTGCCTTTACCGTGGCCCGCAGCTTCACCGCGCTCAATGCCTCGACTGGCACCACCGCTGCCGCGACGGGTGTCTCCGCGCGCCTGGTCGAAATCGGCGGCGCGCCGCTGGCCGGTGAAACCTGGAGCCTCTCCATCGGTGGCAACAACTTCGCGGTCGCCGCCAGCACCGGTGATACGCGCAGCGGCATGGCGCGCAAACTGGCAGACGCCTTCAACGCCGCCGCGCCCACCGGGTTCCGTGCCGCCGTCGACGGCAGCGCGCTGATCATCGCCAACACCGCCGGGGCGGCGTTCAACCTCGGCACCGCGATCACCCGCATCGCCGGCAACCCGGTCGGTTCCGGCAGCATGACGGTGAGTGTGCCGACGCTTGCGGCACGTTCGCTGACCGGCGTGCCGGTGGCGGGCGAGGTGTGGACCGCGGCGCTGGGCGGCAATGCCACGGCGAACGTAGCCCACGTGGTGAAACTGGTCGATGGCGACAACAACCCGGCTACGCCGAAGACTGCGCAAAGCGTCAGCGGCGTGGCCGCCGACCTGGCCGCGGCGATCAATGCCGACGGCCCGGCGAACGTGAGCGCGTTCTCGGTCGGCGCGCTCCTGGTGGTCCTCGAGCGCAACGGCGCGCCGCTGACCCTCGCGATCAGCCTGGCGCCGGCCGGCAAGCTCACCGTGGCCAGCGGCGCACCGGCTGCCGTGCTGCCGTTCGTGCAGGTCGCGACCCTGCCGCAGTCGCTGGTGGCGGGGCAGACCTTCCGCGTCACCCTGGTCGGCAACGACCGGTCCAGTGTCATCTCGCTCGCCGTGCTGACCAAAGGGCAGGCCGGCGAGGCGCTGCTGGAGGGCCAGTCGGCTGACGATGTGGAGTCAGCCGCATCCGTCGCGCGCCGCCTGGCCACCCTCATCAACCTGCAGGCACCGGCCGACTACAGTGCCACCAGTGACGGCGCCACGCTCTTGGTATTCAACCGCGCCGGCCACCGCTTCGCCATGGCCGACCTGCTGGTGGTCGATACCGACGAACTCGACACTGGCAATGCGGTGCGTCTGGCCGGCACCGCCAGCGTGGCGCTGATGACCCTCTCCGGCGCACCGGTGGTGGGCGCGACCTGGGCCCTGCGGCTGGATTACAGCGGCAGCTCGCGCACCGCGGCGCACACGGTGGCCGAGGGCGAGACCATCGCCGACATCGCGCGCGCGCTGGCAGCGACCGTGGCGCTCACCGCGGGCGAGGACTTCAGCGCGCTGGCCGACGGCAACCAGATCATCCTGGTGCGGCGCAGCGCCGGCGGCTTCGTGGCGCAATTCCGGACCGAGGCGGCACCGTTCGGCGACGGCGTGGCGACCTCGGCCGTGGTCACCCTTTCGGGCACGCCGGCGCCTGGCGAGACCTGGACGGTGACTGTTGCCGGCATCGTCTACAGCGAGATCGCGCTGGCCAATGACACGGTCGCGGCGATCGCGACGCGCCTGGCTATCGGCATCAACGCCGACACGTCGGGCGCGGGCGCGCGCTTCGCCGCCGTCGGCGACGGCGCGCAACTGGTGATCGTCAACCGCGCCGGCGCATCGTTCACCACCGCGTTCAGTGTCACCCGCGTCTCCGGCGCGAACATCGAGAACTCCGCCGCCACCTCGGTGGTGGTGACGCTCGGCGCCGGGCTGGCCGGTGGCGCCTCCACCGCGCTGGTGCTCGTCGATGCGGCCGGTGCGGCCACCACCTTCTCGTTCACCGCGCCGGCCGGCGGTGCGAGCGCGGCGGCCCTCGCCGCCGCCCTGGCAGGGCAGATCGACGCGCTGCCGGCCTTCCTGGCCAGCGCCGAGGGGGCGCAGATCGTGATCGTCAACCCGGCCGGCGCGCAGTTCTCGGTCGGCAACAGCGCCACGGCGAGCCGCGCGGCGACGGCGACGCGGGTGCTCTTCGGCGGCGCGGTGCTTGCCGGCGCGCAATGGAACCTCACCCTGGTTCATGAACTGCCGGCGCCCGCCAGCCGCACGCTGGGTCCGGTGCCGGCCGCGGCGCCCGCGGCGGTGGCCGGCGCATTCGCGGCGGCCATCAATGGCGACGGCGCGCTGGCGGCCGACTACACCGCCCTGGTCGAGGGCGACCTGCTCATCATCGTCAAGCGCAGCGGCGGCGCCTTCACCACCACGGCCGTCGCGACCGCCGCCGGCACGGCCGCCAATGGCGCGGTATCGACCGCCGCGGTGCAGGCTTTCAACATCGCCCTCAGCGGGGCCTTGCGCACCGATGACGAATGGCAATTGTCGGTCGGCGGCCAGACCGTCACGGCGAAGATCGGCACGACCGTTCCGATCACCGTCATCGAGAACGGCGTGGCAGTGGAGCGCAACCTGGTGGTCGACTCCCTGGCGCGCGTGGCCGAGGTGCTGGCGGCCGGCGTGCGCGGCAACGCGGGACTGGGCGACTTCAGCGCCGCCGCGCGCGGCGACGGCCTGTTGATCGTCAACCGCGGCGCGGCCATCGCGGCGCCGACGCTGGTGCTGGCACCGCTGCCGACGGCCGCCGCCGCGGCCGCGCCCGCGGCCTTCATGGTCGACCTGACCGGCACGCCGGTCGCCGGCGATACCTGGCGCATCACCCTCAACGGCACCGCCTTCGCGGTGACGGTCGGCGCGAGCGTTGACCTCGGCGCCGGCGCGGTCGTCGTCGATACCCTGGGCGAGATCGCCCGCGCCCTGGCGCGCGCCATCGGCGCGGGGGCCGGCGGCTTCGCCGCCACCGTGGAGGGCACACGCCTGATCGTCACCGGGCCGGCCGGGGCCAGCCTGACCACCAGCTTCGCGCCGCTGGCAACCTCGGGCGGCGCCGTCGGCGGCCTCTCGACCGGCCCGAGCGTGGCCGTCGCACACCTGACCGGCACGCCGGTTTCCAACGACGTCTACCGCGTCGACCTGAATGGCGTGACCATCCTGCGCAGCGTCGGCGCGGGCGAGGGCGCCGAGGCGACGGCGCGGGCACTGGCGGCATCGATCAACAACAGCAGCCTGGCCGCGCTGGCCGACTTCAGCGCCACCGGTGACGGCAGCCTCCTCATCATCGTCAAGCGCGGCGGCGGCGCCTTCACGGCCGCCTACTCGATCACCCGCGGCCTGCCGCTCAATCCGGCGGCGCGCGACTTCGTGGCCGTGACCGGCGCGCCGACGGTCCTGACCAGCATCCTGACCCTGCCCGGCACCGCGGTGGCCGGCGAAGCGTGGACCGTGACGATTTCCGGCGGCGGCTTCCCGACCACCACGGCGCGCTACGTCACCGGCCCGGTCGACGCCGCCGGCAATGCCTCGGCCAGCGGCACGCGCCTGCCGACGATCGCCGAGATCGCCGCCAACCTGGCGCTGGCGATCAACGCGCAGGGCCCGACCGACGTCAGCGCGGTCGCCGAAGGCGCGCAGATCATCATCGTCAACCGCGCCGGCACGCTCTTCAGCGCGGCGCTCGGCGTGGCGCCGGCCGGTGCGCTGACCACGGTGGCCGTGCCCACGGCCGCTGCCGCGACGACTTTTGCCGGCACGGTACGCGCCGGCGACACCTTCGGCATCACCCTTACGGTCGGCAGCGGCCCGGGCGCGCCGACGGTGACCGTCAGCACGACCGCGCAGGGCGAACTGCGGTCCGGCGACGGCAGCCTCCTGCGCGCGGCCGACACCGCGCAATCGGTGGCGGCGGCGCTGGCCGCGCTGATCAACGACTCCGCCGACCCGGACGCGGCCCTCTTCAGCGCGACCGCGCGCGGCGGCAACCTGTTTGTGGTCAAGCGCGAAGGGGCCACCCCCTTCACCATGAGCGCGACGGCCGGGCAGCAGGCTTCCGCGTCGATTGCCACCGGCACCGCCGCGGCGGGCGGCCGCGACGCGACCGGCTCCAGCGTGGTCGCCGGCGAAACCTGGGTGCTGACGCTCGCCTCGGGCAGCACCGTGACCGCCTATCGGGTCGCAGCCGCCGGTACCGCGCTCGAGGCCGTGCTTGCCGGCCTGGCACGGCTGGTCAACGCTGATGCTTCCGGCGCCTATGTCGCCGATGTGGATGCGACCGGCAGGCAACTCCTGGTGTTCCGCGGCGACGGCGCGGCGATCACCGCGTCCCTCGCCGTCCAGCCGGCGGGCGTGGCTGCGATCGACCCGGGCACCGCGCGCGGCATGACCTTCGCCCTCAACGGCAACCCGGTGCAGGGCGAGACCTGGACGCTGACGCTGGCCGGGCGGACCCATGCCGAAGTCGTCGGCAGCGCCGATTCGCTGGCCGCGGTCGCCGCGCGCCTGGCAGCCAAGGTCAACCTGGACAGCAATCTCGCCCCATTCAGCGCCGCCGCCAGCGGCGCGACGCTGGTGCTGGTCGAGCGCAACGGCGCCGCCTTCGACGCCGCATTGACCGTGACGCCGACCACGCCGCGTGTGGTCGCCCCGGTGGCTTCGCAGTCGAAACTGACGCTCACTGGCTATCCGCTGGCCGGCGAAGTGTGGCGCGTCGAGCTCGCCGATCGCAGCATCGCGGTGACAGCGGGCGCGTCGGGACCGACAGCGCTTGCCGGCATCGCCTGGCAGCTCGCGCTGGCGATCCGCGCCGATAACAGCACCGAGGGCATTGCTGCACGCCTGGCCGCGGCCATCGACGGCCGCGCGGGCCTCGATGCGCAGGTCAGCGGCACCAATCTGACCATCAGCCGCGCCGGCGGTTCGATCACCGCCATCCTGCGCAACGGCGCCGGCGCGGTGCTCAGCCGGGTGACCAGCGCGGCGCCGACGCTGACCCTGTCCTTCGCCGGCGCGGCGATCGCGCTCGGCGAAACCTGGACGGTCGACATCACCCAGGGCGGCATCACCACCAGCTTCGCCGAGACGGCACGCTATAGCGCCGCGGCCGACGGCAACGCCGTGCTGCTGTCCGACCACACCGGCGCGCTGCTCGCGCCGCGCCTGGCCATCACCCCTGTGAGCGGTTTCGCGGTCGATGCGGTCACGCCGGTCGCCTTCATGGGCGAATTCGACAGCACGCCGACCAACGGGCACACCTGGCAACTGGTGCTGACCGGCGCGGGCGCCCCGGCGACGGCGCTGTCCCTGCCGATCGACGCCGCGCTGGGGTCGACCACCGAAGCGCGCCAGGCCGCCGTCGCGCAGGCCTTCGCGCTTCTGGTCAACGGCAGCGGCCCCGCCGCGCTGACCGCGGTGGCCGAGGGCCGGCAACTGGTGATCGTCGCCCGCGACGGCAGCGCCTGGCAGGCGGCGTTCGCCATCGATCCGGCGCCGGCGTCGAACCCCGACCCGGTTACCGCCGGCACCCGCGGGGCGACCACCGTCACCTTCGCCGGCACGCCGCAGCCGCGCGAGATCTGGAGCCTCACCATCGGCGCCCTGTTGCCGGACCTGTCGAACCGCATCAGCGTCTCGATCGGCGAGACCTACATGGTCGACGGGCAGGCCGTGGTCGCCGACAGCCTCGCCGCGCTGGCGCGCGTCTTCGCCGCCCGCTTCAACGATCCGGCCTCGGGCCTGGCCGGCTTCAAGGCCATCGCCGCCGGCAACGCGATCGTGATCGTCAACAGCGGCAACGGCTTCGCCCGCTTCGACACGACTTTCCGCTTCATCCCGGCGGTCGACGCCACGGTCGATCTGTACGAGGTCGCGCAGGCGGTCGGCGGCGCGGTCTCCATCAAGCTCTCCGGCACCCCGGTGGCGGGCGAAAAATGGACCCTGAGCCTGACGCCTCCTGGCGGCGGCGCGGGCCTCCTGTCGTACTACGCCCAGCGCGGCGATACCGTGCGCGACGTGGCGCTGGGGCTGGCCGCGTTGGTCAACGCAGCTGGCGGCTATGTCGCCTCGGTCGAAGGCGATCGCCTGGTGCTGGTTTCCAATGCAACCGTTCCTGGCAACTTCACCGCGCTGGTGAGCGTGACGGCGGCGGATGACCGCAACACCGAGCCGCCGGCGGCGGGAAGCACGGTTGCGCTCTCGCCTGCGGCCAGCGCGGCGCGCGCCTGGAGCGCGCAACTGGCGGGCACGCCGCTGGCCGGCGAAGTCTGGCAGGTCAGCCTGGGGGGTGTCCCGACCGACTACACGGTGCTTGCGGGCCAGTCGACCGCCGAGGTTGCCGCCGCGCTGGCGGCGAAGATCAACCTGGATCACTCCAGCTTTGCCGCAACCGCCGAAGACCGCACGCTGATCGTCTTCGGCCCGGGCGGCGGCGCGGCGCCGGCGGTGTCGTTCTCGATTGTCGGCAAGCCGGGCGACCCGCGCTTCGCCGCCACCACCACCAGCCTGGCCGGCGCCGCCGCGGCCACCACGCTCGGCAGCATGGGCACCCTACCGCAGAACGTGACCTACGTGGTTCTGGTCAAGGTCGGCGATGTCGGCACCCAGTTCACCGTGACCACCGGGGCCGGTGACAATGCGCAATCGGTCATCGCAGCGCTTGCCGCGTCGATCAACGTCAACGCCGCCGATGACTTCACCGCCGTAGCCGACGGCACCACCCTGTACGTGGTCAACCGCGCCGGCACCGCGTTCGGCCTGGCGAACGCAGCCGAGACGGCCGCGCCCGCCCGCGCCAGCGTGATCACGTTGAAGGCCGCCAACCCGGCGGTCCCGACGCTCTTCGCCGGCGAGGTGTGGACGGTCATACTCGACGACTCGACCTTCAGCACCGTGCATTCATATGTGGTCAAGGCCGGCGACACCCTGGCGGACCTGGCGCGCGAACTGGCCAAGAAGATCGGCGCCGGCGCGGTCGTGTCCTTCACCGCCAGCGCCAGCGGCGACAAGCTCGTCATCACCAACCTGGACGACACGGCCTTCACTGCCAGCATCGAAGTCACGCCGGTAGGCCAGGTGTCGATCATCGAGACGCGCAAGTTCAACCAGGCCGCGGCGGGCAACCAGTACTTCTACCGGCCGGTCAACCTGAATACCCGTGTCGACGAGTCGGTGCAGGTCGACACCCTCAACGTGTCGAACGCCGGCAGCCCGGCCGACGCTGTCGGGGTGCTCACCGCCACGCAGCTGACCGGTCTGGGCATGGCCGGGGATACCGTCATCGCCGGACGTGTACTGGCCGGCGGCATCGTCTACCGCGACCTCGAAGTGCTCAACATCGCGCTCGGGACCGGCAACGATACGTTCACCATCGTCTCGACCCATACGGGCGCCACCAACATCAACGCCGGCGCCGGCAACGACGTGATCCACGTGCAGTCGATCGACGGCCACACCGCCATCGACGGCCAGGCCGGCAACGACGAGTTCCGCGTCGGCAGCGCCGCCGCGCCCAACCTGCTGTCGCCCGAGACCAAGAACCGGCTGCAGACGCTGCGCGCGCTGTTGACCGTCATCGGCGGGGCGGGCAATGACAGCCTGTTCGTCGACGACCGCGCCACCACCACTGGCGGCCAAGGCATCCTGACCGGCTCGGCCCTGACCGGCTTCGGCATGCCGTCGGTGTCGGAAGTGCAGACCATCCGCGTGCAGGCTGCGGCGGGAAGCTATGTGCTCGCCATCGCCGATCGCACCATTGACTCGACCACCGCATCCACGGTCATGCTGCGTCTCTCCGGCACGCCGATCGGTCCGCAGGCCGGCCTGGCTGGCGACACCTGGAGCATCCTGATCGACGACCTGCCGCGCTACGACTACGTGGTGCCCAACAACACGGTGAGCGTCGCCGACATAGCGCGCGACCTGGCCACCCTGATCAACACCCGCACGGTCAACGGCGTGCGGGTCTTCACCGCCGCCGCCGACGGCGAGACCATCCTGATCGTGAGCCCGACCGGGCGCGCCTTCCAGGCGGCCTTCCAGTTGCGCACCAGCGCCACGGCGCCGACCGCGGGCGCGACGGTGGTGCGCCGCGCCACCGCGGTGGCGACACTCTCAGGCACGCTGGTGGCGGGCGATCGCTGGGAATTCACGGTTTCCGGCAGCACCTACGGCATCACGATCGGCGGGTCGAGCACGCTGGACGGCATCGCCGCCGCGCTCGCGCAGGCGATCAACGCAGCGCCGCCAACAGGCACCACCTTCGCCGCCGCGATCGGCAACGCGGTGGTCGTCACCGACCGCGCCGTGACCCCGGTCGAGCCCGCCGTGAGCCTGGCGATCAAGCTTGGCGGCGGCGCCAGCAGCGGCGGCGCGATCACGGTCGGCCGTGACACCACCACCTCGGTGGCGCTGACCCTGGGCGGGGGCGCGGTGGTGGGTGAAGAGTGGTTCGTGCGCCTGGGCAATGTGGACTACTTCGCCGCGGTGCGCGCGCCGATCCTGGATGTGGCAGCAGGCCTGGCCGCTGCGCTGGCGGCGCTGCCCGGCACCTACACGGCCAGCGCCGCCGGCAGCGCGCTCAGCATCAACCCCAACGGCCTGGCATTCCGCGCGACGGTCACTCGTTCGGGCACGGACCAGGTCCAGGAGGTGAGCTCGACCGGCGCGGCCGCGGCGCTCACTCTCACCGGTACGCCGGTGCAAGGCGAGGTCTGGACCCTGACTGTCGCCGGCAGTGGCGCGCCGGTGAGTGTGTCCTACACGGTCGATCCGGCCGCGCGCATGGCCGCCGGCATTGCCGCCGACATCAACGCGCGCTCCACGCGCTTTGCCGGTGCCGCCGAAGGGCGCACGCTGATCGTGGTGGACCGCAACGGCGCCGCCTTCCCGCTCGACCTCGCGGTGCGCGCGCGCGCGCCGGCGGCCGCCACCACTATGGCTACGCTGCCGGCCAACCCGGCGGCGAGCGTTTCGATGACTTTCGCCGGACCGGTGATCGCTGGCGAGAAGTGGCTGCTCAATCTCACCATCCCCGGCACGCCGGCCGACGCCGTCACCAGCGTGGCGTATACGGTGCGTGCGGGCGACACCCTGGACTCGATCGCGGCCGGTTTGCGCGCCGAATTCGGCGTCACCGCACCGGACCCGACCGCGCGACGTTTCAGCGCGTCGGCCACGGGCGCGCTGCTCAACCTGTCGCTTTCCGGCGGCGCCACCTTCAAAGCCCAGCTCGCGGTGCTGCCGGCGGGCAGCGTCTCGACCGACCTGCGCAACGCCGCGACCACCACCTTCGCGCTGTCAGGCACACCGATCGTCGGCACGCCGCCGGTGCCGGGCGACCGCTGGATGGTCAATATCGACGGCACGACCTACGCGGTCGATGTCAATGCGAGCGCGCAGACCCTGTCCGCCATCGGCAGCCGGCTGGCCGGTGCGATCAATGCCGGCGCCGCACCGGGCTTCACCGCCTTCCTGGTCGGCAATACGCTCTACGTCACCGAGCGCGAGGGCAGCGCCTTCACCAGCAGCGCGGTGATCGCGCTGGGCCGGGCAGCGGATGGATCGATCGCCGCGCCGACGACGGGCAGGGCGGTCAGCGTGGCCCTGTCCGGTGACCCGGTCGCGGGTGAGGTATGGCGCCTGCGCATCGACGGCAGCACGCTGTTCTCGGTGCGGGTCGGATCCAGCGTGACGGTCGGCGCGGAGACCATCGTCATCGATAGCCTGGAGAAAATCGCCAGCGCGCTCAGGCGCGCGGTCAATGCCGCCGGCGGCGACCTGATCGCCAGCGAGGTCGGCACCCGCCTGGTGCTGGCGAGCAAGTCAGACACCAGTTTCACCGCTGCCTTCGAGGTGGTGCTTGCGCCGGTGAACTCGGGCCTGTTGGCGGTCACGCTGGATGCGGCCGGCACCACCGCCGGCGCGCAGCTGACCGGCACGCCAACGAGCGGCGAGACCTGGACTCTCAGGCTCAACGCCACCGATACGGTGTCGGTCGTCTTCGGCAGCACCGTGGGCACGGTGGTGGGGGTCGATACCCTGGCCGAGTTCGCCGCCGCGCTGGCCTTCAGGATCAACAACCAGTTGACCGGCTACACCGCGACCGCCAGCGCCACCGCGATCAGCATCACGGCGGCACCGGGCGTGCTGGTCAACCCGGCCGGCACGGTCACGCCGGTGCGCCTGGCCGGCAGCGCGACACTCGGCGTGGCAACCCCGGTCATCGCCACCGTCTCGGGTACGCCGCAGGCCGGCGAGACCTGGCGCGTCACCTTGAACAGCCTGCCGACCCGGGTCGAGGTGCAGTACGGCGAGAGCGTCGACACGGTCACCGTCGACACCCTGGGCGAGTTCGCCGGCGCGCTGGCCTACAAGATCAACAACACGCTCTCCGGTTTCTTCGCCTTCGTCCTGCCGGGCGGCACCCGCATCGCGATCATTTCGACCGGCGGCACGCTGGGCGATGTGAGCGCGGTGGTGTCGCGGCCCGGTGCGGTGGGCACGATCAACGCGAACACACCCAATGCGCGCCTGGTGACCCTGAGCGGCGCGCCGCTGCCGGGTTCGGTCTGGTCGCTCACCGTGCGCGGCAACGACGGCACCGACCCCTACACCGCGACGGTGACCGTCGGTACCTCGACGGTCGTCGTTGACGGCCAGTCGGTGACGGTGGACTCGACCGCGAGGATCGCCGCCAAGTTCGCCGAACTGATCAACGCCAACCGCGGCGCCGCCTATGCGGTGGTTGCCAGCGGCCTGCAACTGCTGATCGTGCGCCAGGACGGCTACAGCCTGACCGACAGCGACATCGGCGATGTCAGCATCGACCAGGGCGGCTCCACCACCGGCAGCGCGACGCTGACCCAGGATGCGGCCACCGCGTCGTGGAAGCTCGCGATGGCGGGCCTGCCGCAGGTCGGCGAGACCTGGCGCCTGACTTCCACCGGACTTGATACCTCGGTCGCCGTGAGCGCGGGCATGAGCCTGGCGGACGTGGTCGCGGGCCTGGCGGCGCGCGTCAATGCGGTCAACGGTTACTCCGCGGTCGCCGAGGGCGCAACCCTGGTGATTGCGCGCAACGGTGCTGCCACTGCCGCGCCGGTGCTGACGGTGACGCCTTATGGCTTCGACCGCTTCTGGACTGCGACCATCACGCTGTCGGCGCCGACGACCGCGCCGGCGGCGGGCCAGGTGTGGTCGTTCCAGGTTGGCGCGTCGCGGGTGGCCACTACCACGGTGCTGGCAGCGGATCTGAACGGCGGGCCGGCGCTCGCGCTGGAGCGCATCGCGGCACGCCTGGCCGACTCGATCAATACCCGCAACGGGGTGTCCGCAACCTTTGCCGGCTACAGTGCCGCCGCCAGCGGCGCCCGTCTCGTGGTGACCAGCACCACCGGGCCGCTCACCGGCGCCTTGCTGCCGGCGCGTATCAGCGGCGGCGATTTCACCGTCAGCGGCACGGTCGCGACCAGCACTCGCATGCTGCTCACCGGTACGGTCAGCGCGGGCGACGTCTGGACGGTCGGTATCGAGGCGCCCGCCGGCGTTACGGCTTCATACAGCCATGCCGCCACCGGCACCACCCTGGCGGGCGCAGCCGCGGGCCTGGCTGCCGCGATCAACGCCGATGCCGCCAACGGTTTTGTCGCCATCAGCGACGGCGACGCGCTGGTCATCATCAACCAGGCCGGCGCCGGCTTCACCACCCGCCTGGCCGTGGCGCCGGTGGCACTCACCACGGCGGTGGAGGTCAACGCCAGCACGCGCGCGATCACGCTCACCGGCCCGCTTGCCGTCGGCGACACCTGGCGCGTGCTGCTGTCGGTGACCGGTTCCAGCGTGAGCGTGTCGAGGCCTGTAACCGGAAGCCTGGCGACCCTGGCACTCGACCTTGCGGTGGCGATCAACGCGCTGCCGGGAACGCCGTACTTCGCGCAAGTCAATGGTGCGGTGCTGACGATCGCGACGGCCGGCGCCAATGCCGGGCAGACGTTCACCTCAAGCGTCGCGATCACCGGCTTCGCTGCTGCGCGCACCATCGTCGCCGGCGCTGTCGCCGGCACGGCCCCCGCCAGCACCAACGCGACGGCGCAGGGTGTGCCGGTCGCGGGCGACACCTGGCGTCTCACCATCAACGGCACCACCGACTTCGTGCACACGGTCATTGCGGACCAGACCCTAGCGCAGGTGGTGGCGGCGCTGGCACAGAAGGTGGTCGACACCTCCGGCTTCGAGGCAGCCGCGCGCGGCACGAGCCTCACGGTATTGGGCGATGCGGTGTTCTCGATCACGCGCGCGGCCGGCACGGCCAGCGGCACGGCATTGGCTGGCGGCACCGTGACGCTCGCCATCACACCGCAGATCGGCCAGGCCGTCACCATCAACTTAGGCACCACCAGCCATACCCATGTGGTGCGCGAGAGCGTGCCGCTGGCGGAACTCGCCGCCGCGCTGGCTGCTCGCGTCAACGCGCGCTTCGACGGGTTCACGGCCAGCGCCGACGGCGCGGTGATCACCATCGTCGACACCCGTAGCAGCCCATTGAGCCCGGCACCCACCGTCACCGCCGGAGCCGCAGGCGGGGTGATCCGCACCCAGGTTTCGGCCAGCACGACGCGCATCGAACTGACCGGCACGGCGCGCTTTGGCCAGACCTGGACGATGACCACCGGCGGTGTCGGTGTCGCCTATGTGGTCGAGTCCGCCGAGGCGATCGCCGAGCGCCTGGCCGCCGACATCAACGCCAACGCCCACCTGGTGCGCGCCACCGTGACAGCCGCGGCACCGCAGGCCGGCCAGGTGTGGGGCGCTTCCATCACCATCGACGGCACGCTGGTGCAGGCCGGCTACACGGTGCTGGCCGGTGACACCCTGGCCAGTGTGATGGCGGGGCTGGCGCGCGCCTTGAACGCGGTGTCCGGATCGCTTTTCACCGCCGCAGCGTTTGGCGCCGACAGCCTGCAGTTGGTCAACCGCAGTGCCGCGCTGCCGGCGTTCGCCTTCAGCCGCGACGGCGCGGCGCTGGCGTCTGCGGCCGTCAGCGTTGCCACGGTGGCCAACTTTGTCGCCTCCTTCGACGGCAACGTCCTGGTAATCGTGGAACTGGCCGGCAATTTCGCCGGCGCGACGGCCGCCTACACGCCGCGCAACGCCAGCATCGAGACGGTCGGGTCGGTGGCCAGCGTCACGCCGCTGGGCGGCACCTTGCCGGTGATCGGCGAGACCTGGTCGGTGAAGGTCGGCGCGGTGACCTACAGCCATGTCGTCACCACCATTGCCGGTGTGCTGGAGAGCCGCGCGCAGATCATGGCTGCGCTGGCCAAACGCGTCGCCAACGGTCCGGTGCCGGGCTTCACCGCCGTAGCCGACGGCGAAGTGCTCCTGATCGCGCGTGCCGACAACACAGCCATCGCCGCGCCGGTCTTCACGGTGGCGCCGGCGGCCGGCATCGCCATCGATAGCCGCACGCCGACCGGGCGCGAAGTCGCCTTCCTTGCGGACGCCATGCTGGTCACCGGCGAGTCCTGGTTCGTGCGCCTCAATGATGCACGGGGCGAGGTGCTCGCCACCTACGCCACGACCGTGGGCGCAAGCCCGAGCGTTGCCGGCATCGCCGCGGCGCTGGCGCAGGCGATCAACGCCGACACCGCGCTCGGTCTTGCCGCATCAGTACGCGCCGACAACACGCTGGTGATCGTCGATGCCGCCGGGCGGCTTGCAAGCGCCGCCTTCGGCATCGGCCGCGCCGACGGCAGCGTCAACGGCAGCGCCAACGTTTTGGTGCCCAACCCGGCAGCGCCCGCGCCGAACCTCGCCTCGACCCAGGCACGCGTCCTCACGCTCTCGGGCGCGCGCACCGTGGGCGAATCGTGGAACCTGACCTTAAGCTTCACGCTCGGCCAGACCGGGGTCACTCGTGTCTACGGTACGACGGTGATTGCGGCCACGCAAAGCCTGGCCGACATCGCCGCGGCCCTGGCGGCGGCGGTCAACGAGGATGCTTCAAGCGGCTTCACCGCCTTCGCCGATGCCGACCAGGTCATCGTCGCCAGCCGCGGCGGTGCCGACTTCACCGTGGCCGGTTCAGTGCGGGCCAGGCTCGCCCCGGCCGGTGCGCTGGCCGTGCAGGACGGTGTCGATGTCAGCGGCCGCGACCGCGCGCCGGCGCTCGACGTGCGGCTCGCCAGCACGCTGCCAACCGGCGGCACATCCAACGTGCCGCTGATCGGCTCGGTGTGGACCCTGCGCCTGACCGTCGGCGGTGTTGCGACCAGCCTCGACTACGAGTTCGCCGCCGCGCTCAGCATGCAGCAAACCGCCGCCGCGTTCGCACAGCTGATCAATACCGAGGCGGCGCGCGCCGGTTCGGCGCTGGCCGGGGTGGTGGCCACGGCGACCGATCGCGGCACCCTGTTCCTGGTGGATCTGGGCCGCCGCAGCATGAGCGCGGCCATCAGCCTGGCTACCGTCGCGCAGGCCGCGATCGATGGCGGCAGCGCCACCACCACGATGGTCAACCTGGTCGGCACGCCGCAGGCCAACGACATCTGGCGCCTGACCATTGGCGACCTGAGCTTCACCCGTCAGCTTGGGTCCAGCGTGGCCGGCGTCACCCTGGCCAGCCTGGCCGGCGATCTGGCGGCGCAGGTCAACGCCAGCACGGATGCGGCGCGCTACACCGCGATCGCCGACGGCGAGCGCATCATCATCATTGATCGGCAGGGCGCGATCTTCGCAACCAGCCTGACGACGGTATCCGCCGCCGGCGTCAACGGGCCGGCCAGTCGCATCACGCGCGCCAACGGCAGCGCCGAGTTGCAGCTCGATGCCGCGCTGACGGCCGCGCAGATGCAGGCGCGCCTGTCGGCCCTGTATGGCTTCAACGACCTGGAAGTCACCGAAGAACGTGCCGCCGGCGAGGTCACCTACACGGTCACCTTCGTGCGCGACCAGGCCGGCGTGAACCTGGCGCAGATCCGCTGGGCCGAGACCGCGGCGTCCACTGGCCTGGTGCCCAGCCCCGACGCATCGGTCAACGTGGTCACCGCGACGCTGCGCGACGGCGCGCGCGTCAACGCCGGCATCAACAACCTTGAGACCGTCAGCATCAACCCCAACGTCACCGGCGGCAGCTTCAAGCTTTCCTTCCGCGTCGAGAACGCGCAAGGCGTGTTCGAGGTCAAGACCACCAGCGCACTGGCCCACAACGCCAGCGCCCTGGAGGTATTCAAGGCGGTGAGCATCATCCTCAATCCGAACGGCGCGACCATCGACATCGACCCCGACTACGACCAGAAGAACCGCACGCCTTCCAAGCCCTACACCGACAACTTCGCGGTGAAGAAGGTGGGTCGCACCTACCTGATCACCTTCCAGGGCGCGTACCGCGACCTGGCGATCCACGACATCGATACCAGCGCCCTGACCACCCAGGACGGCGTGCTGGTGACAACCCAGCAAAAAGAGGCGCTTGCGACCACCGTCACGCTTGGCCGCACCCGCGGCGAGGCGGCGCTTGATGCCAGCGCGCCGCGCGCGACCACGGTCGATTTCGCGCTGGTCGGCGGGGTCGGCGACGGCCAGAGCTGGACCCTGCAGTTGTCCCTGCGCGGCATTACCTCCACCCACACCGTGATCGTCGCCGGCGGCGCGGCGGGCCTGGCTGGCCAGTTGGCCACAAGCATCAATGAGACTGCGGCGGACGTGTTCAGCGCGGTGGCCGACGGTAGCGTGCTGGTGATCGTCAACCGCGACGGCGGCGTGTTCCGGGCAAGCCTGCCCAACCTGAGCGCGACGGTGAACCTGCGCGCGATCGACCGCACCACCGCAGCTGAGGCGGCGATCAACCTGGCCGGCATACCGACCGCCGGCGAGGTGTGGAGCATCAGCCTGACCGACGGCATTCCCCCGCCGGTGCTCTTTAGCACCACGGTCGCGGCGGGCAGCACGCTGGCGAGCATCGCCAGCGCTCTGGCCACGGCGATCAACGCCAATGCGGCCTACTCGGCCGTTGCCGAAGGCGCGAGCATCCAGATCGTGCGCGCTGACGGCAGGCGCTTCTCGGCCACGCCGACGATCGCCTCGGCGGGCCAGCCGGCCGAGAACCAGGTCTGGTCGGTCGGGTTCGCCAGCGCCTCGCTTGCCGCCACCGCGAGCGTGACGGCGGTCGCGGGCGAAACGCTCGCCGATCTCGCCCGCCGCTTGGCCGATCTCATCAACGACCCGGTCAACCTTCTCGGGCTGCCCGAATTCCGCGCAGTCGCGGCCGGCGAAACCCTGCGCATCGAGAACATGTCCGGCAACGTCTTCACTACCACCTTCAATGTCGACGGCGTCGCGCGCGCCAATGACGTCGAGGCCGCGGCCGCGCTCGTCGCCACCCGCTTGGAAGGCATCAACTACTACGAGATCGAGAACCTCGCCATCGAGCTCGGCGCCGGCGCCGACATCATCAACATCCAGGGCACCACGGCGGCCACCACGGTTCGTACCAACGGCGGCGACGACCGCATCTATGTATCTTCGGCCGCGGCCTTTGTGCGTGACCCGGCGCCGGACGCGCCGCTGCCCGGGTTCCTGGCCGGCCACCTGCACAACATCAACGGCGCGCTCGACATCGACGCCGGCAGCGGGCGCGCGCAGCTTCTCATCAGCGGCGAAGCCAGCACGCTCACCAATGGCGACATCCTCATCAGCGACCGCGTCGCCGCCAACGATCCGGCCGGCTTCGTCGCCACGCTCAACCGCGCCCCGTTCGACGGCGACACCTGGACCTTGCGCCTGAACGCCAGCCAATCGGTGTCGGTCACCTACGGCGATACGGTCAATTCGGTGGTGGTGCGCACTCTCGACGAATTCGCCGCCGCACTGGCTTTCAAGGTCGATGCGCTTGCCGACTTCGCCGCAGCCGTCATTCCCGCCACCGGTGCCATCGAAGTTCGCGCCACCGGCGGCGTGTTCGATGCGCCGGCAGGGAGCGTGACCCGCGGCGGCCCGGTCGATGCCGGCGCGTTCACTGTTGCAGCGGCAGCGGCGGCCCCGGCGAATGCCGAGGTCGCGGTGCGCGGCCTGACCGGCGGCGACAACGCCTTCGGCTGGGTCGACCTGCGCCAGGGCGCCATCACCTATCGCGCCGATACCAGTGTCAGCGGTCTGGGCGCTTCCAACGGCAGCTTCGCCGACGGCATCTCGATCTGGAGCGGCTTCGGCGCCGATACCGTGAGCATCGACGGCACGCTCACCCGCGCCGACGTGCGCGTGGTGACCACCCTCAATACCGGCCTGGGGGACGACCGCGTTTACGTCAACCTGCAAGTCACCGAGAGCAACGGCGCCGACGTGGGCGACGGCCCGCTGGTGCTCAACACCCAGGGCTCGTGGAACAACTACCCCGGCCGGTCCGACAACGACTTTGTCTACGGAACCGGCAGCGCGGCCCTGGGCACCGCCGATCCGGTCAGCGGGCTGGATTTCGCATCCACGGTCGCGCTCACGGTGTTCGGCGGCCAGGGCGGCGACACCATCGTCGGCGGCAGCGGCAACGACATCCTGTTCGGCGACCGTGGCCGGACCGTGCGTTACGAGCGCGACGCCAACGGCGTGGTGACCGCCAGGATCGTCGAACAACTGGGCGGTGGCGGGCCTGGCGATGTGAGCGACGGCCTGGTTCGCCTGCCCGATTTCGCCGAGAGCGTAGATGCGTTGATCGGCGGCAATGACACCATCGACGGCCTTGAGGGCGACAACCTCATCGTCGGCGGCGCCGGTGCCGATGTCATCCTTGCCGGCGCGGGCCGCGACATCATCGCCGGCGACAACGCGCGCCTCGACTTCTTCGCCAACTCGAACAATGTGCGCAGCGCGCAGACCACCGACACGCTGAACCAGCCCGCCTGGGGCGACACCATCGTCACCGGTGGCGGCGACAACATCGTGCTGGCCGGCATGGGCAATGACTTCGTCAATGACCCGACCCAGTCTCCGTCGCTGAACGTGGTGCCGAGCGCCGGCCGCGACATCGTCATCGGCGACAACGGCCGGGTGGTGCTGAACACGAGCGGTGCGGTCGAGTCGTTCTCCAGCCTCAACGCCGGCACGCCGGCCTTTGCGGCGCCGTCTGCCCTGCCGGGTCTGGGCGACAGCGGCGACTTCAGCGCGCCGGCCTTCGCCGACGTGGACGGCGACGGTGACCTCGATGCGTTTGTCGGCAACCTCGACGGCACGCTTGGCTACTACGAGAACATCGGTACCCGGACCATGCCGACCTACGTGTTGCGCAGCGGCGCCGCCAGCCCCTTCGACGGCATCGATGTGGGCGCAGGCAGCATGCCGGCCGTAGTCGACATCAATGGCGACGGCGACCTCGACCTGGTGGTGGGCAATGCGGCGGGAACGCTGCGCTTCTTCGAGAACGCCGGAACGCCGATGGCGCCGTCCTATGTGGAGCGCAGTGGTGCGGCCAACCCATTGAACGGCATCGACGTCGGTTCCGCCAGCGCCCCTGCTTTTGTCGATCTGGACGGCGACGGCGACGCCGACCTGGTGGTGGGCGAGGCCAATGGCACGCTCAGGTACTTCCAGAACACCGGCAGCGCCGCGGCGCCGGCCTATGTCGAGCGCCTGCCTTTCGATCCGGCGCAGCCGGGCCTGCCGGTCAACCCGTTCGCGGGCATCGATGTGGGCGCGTTCGCCACGCCGTCGTTCACCGACCTCGACGGCGACGGCGCGCCCGACCTGGTAGTCGGCAACGACGGTGGCACGTTGCGCGTCTTCGAGAACACCGGCTCGGCGACCGCACCAGCCTACCGCGAGCGCCTCGGCGCGGCCAGCCCCCTTGGCGCCATCGGCATCGGTCCGCAGAGCGCGCCCGCGTTCGCCGACCTGGACGGCGACGGCGACGCCGAGCTGGTGCTGGGCGAGAGCGACGGCACCCTGCGGCTTTGCGCCAACCTCAGCCAGGGCGCGGGCGGCAACGACACGATCTTCGTTGGCGACGGCGACAACATCGTCGTCGGCGGTTTCGGCAACGACACCATCGTCGCCGGCAACGGTGCGGACGTGCTTCTCGGTGACAACGGCGTGGTCGTCTACCAGGCTGATACCACTCCCGGTGCGCCGGCCGGCAGCACCCGGCCGCTGTTCGCCACCTCGACCGGAATCGTTGGCGGCGCGAGCGGCACCGATACGATCACCGGCGGCGACGGCGCCAACCTCATCATTGGCGGGGTCGGCGGCGACACCATCACCGCGGGCATCGGGAACAATGTCCTGATCGGCGACAACGGCCGCCTTACGTGGACGGCGGGCGGCGTGCTCGGTTCGGCCACCACCATCGACCCGGCGCTGGGCGGCGACGACACCATCGAGAGCGGCCGTGGCAGTGCCGCCAGCTTCGCCGACGTCAATGCCGACGGCAAGCTCGACCTGGTGGTCGGCACCCGCGACGGCACCATCCTGTACTTCGAGAATGCCGGCAGCAATGCGCTGCCGGTCTATGTCGAGCGCAGCGGCGCCGCCAATCCGTTTGCTTCCATCGACGTCGGCTCGATGAGCGCGCCGGTGCTGGGCGATGTCAATGGCGACGGGCTGCAAGACGTGATCGTCGGCGCCAGCGACGGTACGCTCCGCACCTTCGCCAATACCGGAGTCGCCGGCGCACCGGCTTACACCGAGCTTGCCGGCGCTGCCAACCCGTTCGCCGGCATCGATGTCGGCAACATGAGCGCGCCGGCCCTGGTCGACCTGAACGGCAACGGTAAGCTCGACCTGGTGGTCGGCTCGGCCGACGGCCGGCTCCGGACCTTCGACAACACCGGCACCGTGCTGGCGCCGGCGTTCACCGAACTCCTCAATGCGGCCAATCCGTTCGAGGCAATCAGCAGCGGATCGATGAGCGCGCCGGCCTTTGTCGACTTGAATGGCAATGGAACCCCCGATCTGGTGCTGGGCTCGAACAACGGCACGGTCCGCACTTTCAGCAATACCGGAACCCCGACCGTGCCGGCCTTTACCGAACTGTTGGGCGGCGCCAATCCGTTCGACGGTTTCGATATCGGCAATCGCAGCGTGCCGGCGGTGGCCGACATCAACGGCGATGGCAAGGCGGACCTGGTGGTCGGCGCCAACGGCGGCGCCTTAAGCAGCTTCATCAACATCGGCACCGCAGTGGCGCCGGTGTTCGTCGAGCGGGCCGGCCCGGCCAATCCGCTCACCGACCTCAATACCGGCACCGGCAACACACGCAACATTGTGCTCGCCGGGGCCGGCAACGACCGGGTCATCGACTCGAATCCCGGCCAGGACGTGGCAGTGGGCGACAACGGCTTCGTCACCTGGGACGCCACCGGCGTTCTTACCGGCTTTGGCTCCGCGCAGATCGGCATCGGCGGCAACGACGTCATCGACCTCGGCAACGGCATGAACATCGCGGTGGGCGGGTTCGGCACTGACACCATCATCGCCGGCGCCGGCGCCGATATCATCCTCGGCGACAACGGCACGGTCACCTACACGCCGAACTCGCCCAACCTGGCCCAGGTGGTCTCCACCGACTCCAGCAACGCCACCGGCGGCGACGACACCCTCAGCGCCGGCGCCGGCGACAACCTGGTGATCGGCGGGGTGGGCGTCGACAATATCGTCGCCGGCGCGGGCAACGATCTGCTGATCGGCGACAACGGCCGGATCACCTGGACAGCGGCCGGCGTGCTGAGTTCGGTCGGCACCACCGACCCGACCCTCGGCGCGGGCGACACCATCCTCGCCGGTGACGGCAACAATGTCGTGGCGGGCGGCTACGGGTCGGATGCGATCGCCGCCGGCACAGGCGCCGACCTGATCCTGGGCGACAACGGCGCGTTCACCTACACCACCGGCGCGGGCGGGGCCGCCGTGCTGACCGGCGCCCAGACCACCGACACGACCGCGGCTACCGGCGGCGGCGACGTGATCGTCGGCGGCGGCGGACCCAACCCGGTATTCGGCGACATCAATGGCGACGGCCTGGTCGACGCGCTGGTCGGGCGCGCGGACGGCACCATCGGCTATTTCGAGAACACCGGCACGGCCGCCGCGCCGGTGTTCACCGAGCGCACCGGCGCGGCCAATCCGTTCAACGGTATCGACGTAGGGTCGGCGAGTGCGCCGACCCTCGCGGATCTGGACGGTGACGGCGACCTCGATCTTGTCGCGGGCGAATTCAACGGCACTCTCAAGTTCTTCGAGAACACCGGAACGCCGGCGGCACCGGTATATGTCGAGCGCACCGGCGCAGCCAACCCGTTCATCGGCATCGACGTGGGTGACACGGCGGCCCCGGCCTTCGTCGACCTCAACGGGGACGCCATCCTCGACCTGGTGATCGGCTCGAGCGACGGCGGCTTGCAGGCCTACCAGAACACCGGTAGCACGTCTGCTCCGGTCTACACGCCGCTCGCCGGACTGGCGAATCCGTTCAACGGCATCGATGCCGGCAACGACAGCATGCCGGCGTTTGCCGACGCCAATGGCGATGGCATCGTCGACCTGCTGCTCGGCGACGCAAGCGGCGCGGTGACCGTCTACACGCGCAGCGGCCCCGCGGCGGCGCCGGTCTACACCCCGGACACCGCGCTGGAAAGCCCGTACGCCGCGCTCGATGTCGGCGGCGCCGCCGCGCAGAACATCGTGCTCGCCGGGGTGGGCAACGACCAGGTGAACCAGCCCCTCGGCCCGGCCACGCAAGGCCTGGCCGGCGTGGTCAGCGGCGGGCCGGACATCGTGGTGGGCGACAACGGCTACGTGAATTTCGACTCGACCGGCCGCATCACCGGCTTCGGTTCCTCGCAGACCGATGTGGGCGGCGACGACCTGATCAACGTCGGCAACGGCGCCAACATCGTCGTGGGCGGGTTCGGCAGGGATACCGTGAGCGCCGGCGCAGGCGCGGACATCCTGCTGGGCGACAACGGCGAGGTCAGCTACGCCGCCGGCACGTCGAATCCTTTGCTGGTGACGTCCACCGACACCACCCCGGCCACCGGTGGGGATGATGTCCTCGCTGCGGGCAGCGGCAACAACCTCATCGTCGGCGGGGTAGGCGCCGACATCATCACCGGCGGCGTCGGCAGCGACACCATCATCGGCGACAACGGCCAGATCCGGTTCACCGGCCCGGTGATGACGTCCATCACTGCCACCGACATCACGGCCGAGACGGGCGGGAACGATGTCATCGCCGCGGGTGACGGTGCCAACCGCATCATCGCCGGCGTCGGCGGCGATACCGTGACCACCGGCAACGGCGACGACGTCGTGGTCGGCGACAACGGCACCATCACCAGCAATCCGGACGGCACGCTCGCGCAGGTGACGACGGGCGATCCGTCGCTGGGCGGAAACGACATCATCTCCACCGCGGCGGGCAACGACATCGCCATCGGCGGCGCCGGCAGCGACACCATCACCGGCGGGGCGGGCAACGACATCCTGATCGGGGACGGCGGCCAGGTCACGCTGCGCGGCGGCACGATCACCATCGGCACGCTCGACCCCGCCTACGGTGCGGCGGATGTGATCGACGGCGGCGCGGGCAATGACGTGATCGTGGGCGGCGCCGGCTTCGACGTCATCGTCGGCGATACCGGCGAGGATGTCGTGATCGGCGACAACGGTCTGGTGCTGGTCACCGGCGGAATCGTGACCGGCACAGGAGTGGGTGGCGGCGCCGGCGGCGGGTTGCCGTCCGACGCCGGACTCGAGGAACGGCCGGGCGACCTGCTCGATGGCGTGCCGGGCTTCATGGCCGAGGGCGACGACCGCCTGCTCAGGGCGATCGACCGTAGCGACCCCCTCTTGGGCGACCTGCTGTTCCGGCGCATCTTCGCTCTCGGAATCGGCGCCGGCCAGCGGCCGGCGGTGCAGGCCACGCCGTTCGAGGCGCTGTTCGGCTCCGAGACGGTCAGCCAGCCGGAAAACCCGGGACATGGCGGTTTCGTGCCGGAGGGGGGGGATCAGCCCGCTGTGCCCGCCCCGGCAGAGGCGGATCCCGGCGCTCCGGCGGGCGGGGTCGGCAACGCGGCGGCGGATTCGCAGGCACTGGCGGGCGGCGCGCTCGCCTTGACGGGTGAAGAAGATGCCGAGGCCAGCCTGGCGGGCGACATTCTGGCCGCCGCGTTCGGCATGGGCGCCATTGCGGCGGTGCAGCACAAGGCCCGCCCGGTCGCACCCCAGGCTGCGCTTGTCCGCCGGGCCGCGGCGGTCTGGCGCGGGCTCATGGAAAGCATGCGCGAGCCGTCCTGACATTCTCCGGCAGGGCGCGGCCACGGCGGCCGGGCCGGCTGGAGCGTGGGCCGCCTGGTGCGCCCCGGGGATGCGTTTGGGTGTTAGCATCAGCCGTGCGTGCCGATACGGGCCTCGCTTCGGGAATGCCGGTCCTGAGAGGCCGGCGGGTTCAATGCCGGTCGAGGCAGGCACAGGCAAGGTTCATTTCTCGGGAAGGAAGCATGAAGACGTATTTCGCAGCAGTGGCGGTCGCTCTGGCCGCGCAGGGCGCCGCGGCGCAGGGCCTGGGCACGGTCGCGCCGAAGGCGGACGCGCGCGCCCAGGGCGCGCTGCCTGCCAGCGCGGCCGGGATGGCGGGGAGGGCGAGTCCGGAGCCGGGCAATGCCGGCGGCGAACTGGAATGTCTGGTCGAGCCGCATGTGCTCGTCAATGTGGGCAGTTCCGTCGACGGCGTGCTGGAACAGGTGCTGGTCAATCGCGGCGACCAGGTCAGGAAGGGGCAGGTGGTCGCCAGGCTGCAGTCCGGCGTCGAGGCGGCCGCCGCCAAGCTCTCCGAGGCGCGCGTCGAATTCGCGCGGCGCAAGCTCGAGCGCAGCGAAGCCCTCTACGAGAAGCAGCTGATCTCGGTGCAGGAAAAGGACGAGCTCGTTACCGAAGTCAAGTTGCGCGAGGAAGAACTCAGGAAGGATGAGGAAACCCTCAAGCTTCGCACCATCGTCAGCCCGATCGACGGGGTGGTGGTCGAGCGGCGCATGACGCCCGGCGAATTCATCCGCACCGACAAGTCCGTGGTGCTGCGCCTGGCCCAGATCAACCCGCTCAACATCGAGGTCATCGCGCCGTCGCGCATGTTCAAGACGGTGCAGGTCGGCATGACGGGCCGCGTGAGCCTGGCGCCGATGTTCCCGGGCTGGTATCCGGCACGGGTGGTGGTGGTGGACAAGCTGGTCGACGCCGCCAGCGGCACGCTCGGGGTGCGGTTGCAGTTGCCCAACCCCGACAACAAGATTCCGGCCGGGATCAGGTGCAGCGTGACCCTGGGGCGCTGAGCCCCGCCACCGGCCGGACGTCGGTGAAACATGACATTCTTCACGCCTTTACGAATCTTTGGTGTTGTAAACTTTCGGCGGTTGTCGCATGGCAGGTTGACTTGTGGACGAAGGGTCGCTCAGGATGAAATACGAATTGGCGGGTTGCTTGGCCATTGCGCTGCTCGCTTGTGGCGCGGCGCATGGCGTGTCGCTGCCGGAGGCGTTTTCGCTGGGCCTGCAGTTCGATCCGAAATACCGGGCCGCGCGCGCCGAGGCGCAGGCCAGCAGCACCGCGGTGGATCAGGCACGGGCAGGGTTCCTGCCCATCGTGCGCTACGACATCGACCGCACCGAGACGCGCAACAACGTGCTGCGCAACGACAACGCCTTCGTCGGCGTCGGCGCGCGCACCTACCCGACCGATAGCCGCACCCTGTCGATCACCCAGCCGATCTTCCGCAAGGAGGCGATCGCGCGTTTCGAGCAGGCGAAGTCGGTGGTCAAGCAGGCCCAGTACACCCTGCTGGCGGCCGAACAGGACCTGATGCTGCGCACGACCGCGGCGTATCTTTCGGTGCTGGCGGCGAGCGACAGCCTGGACCTCGCGCGCGCCGAGCGCGACGCGGTGGGCAAGGTGCTGGAACTGGCCCGCGAGCGGCTCAAGGCGGGATTGGGCACCATCACCAACCAGTACGACGCGAGCGCGCGCTATGCCGTCACCCAGGCGCGCGAGATCGAGGCGCACAACAAGCTGCGCGACGCCAGGCAGGCGCTGCGCGAGATCACCGGCCGCGTGATCGACAACCTGCAGACCCTCAAGCCGGAGTTTCCGCTCGCCACACCCGAGCCTCCCATCGCCGAGAAGTGGGTGGAGTCCGCGCTGGACCAGAACCTGATCCTGCGGGCGCGCCGGGAGGCGGTCGAGGTGTCGCGCCAGGAAGTCGAGCGCCAGCGCGCCGGGCATTACCCCAGCGTCAACCTGCTGGTCAACCACAACCGGCGCGATGCGGCCAGCTCGCTGGTCAACGGTTCCTTCGGCCCCGGCACTTTGGTCGAGACCACCGATGTGACGGTACGGCTTTCCGTGCCGATTTTCGAGGGCGGCCTGACCAGCGCGGTCTCGCGCGAGGCGGCGCACCGTTTCCAGAAAGTGCAGGAGGATCTCGAGCAGGAGCGGCGCTCGGTCGAGCGGTCCACCCGCGCCGCCTTCGACAGCACCATCGGCGCGGTCAGCTTAGTCGATGCCCTGCGGCAGTCGGTGATTTCGCAGCAAAGCGCCCTCGAAGCGCGCGAGCAGGGCTTCAAGTCGGGCCTGTTCTCGCTCCTGCAGGTGCTCGACGCGCAGCGCGACCTGTTTCTGGCCCGGCGCGACCATGCCCAGGCGCGCTACGAATACCTGCTCTATCGCCTGCGCCTGAAGCTGGCCACCGGCATGCTCGCCGAAGCCGACCTAGTCGACGTGGGCAACGCATTGCGTTGACGCCCGTGATGTGCGGCGCGCCGGCCAGGTGCCGCGAGTGACTCAAGCAAACAAGCCTGTCAGGAAACGCAATTGGCAAATGACGATGGCATTGCCCTGATTTCGGACGCGCGCCGCGGCGCGGCCGACGGCGCGCCGTATGAGTCGCCCGCCTGGGCGCGTCTGGCGCATTCGGCCGACACCCGCAATTTCGCCGCCAACTGGCTCGACATCCAGTGCCGCGCCTTCGACGGCGTGATCCGCGGCGTGGTGGTGTTGCGCGGCGCCGAATCGGCGGGCTTCGCGCCGGTGGCGGTATGGCCGGAAGGCATCGAGGGCAGTCCGCGTCTGGTCGCCGTGGTGGAGCGCTCCCTGAGGGAGCGGGCTGTGGCCGTCGATGGCGTCACGCGCCACGCCCGCCGCCAGGATCCGGTATTCCTTGCCCATCCGGTGCAGGTCGACGACGAATTGTTCGGCACGGCCGCGCTGGAGATCGAAGGCCGCTCCGAGGCGGCGGTGCGTGAACTGATCCAGCGCCTCGGCTTCGGGCTGGGCTGGCTGGAGGCCCTGGCACGCCGCAAGACCTTTACCAGCAAGGCGCGCCTGGTTACCGTGCTCGAACTCATCGCCACCTCCCTGCAGCATGCGCGCTTCCAGGCCGCCGCCACCGCGGTGGCCACCGAACTCGCCACCACCTTCGGCTGCGAGCGCGTCTCCATCGGTTTCATGCGGGGGCGGCACATCCGGGTCAAGGCACTGTCGCACAGCGCCGCCTTCGCCGCCAAGACCAACGTGGTGCGCGCCATCGAGGCGGCGATGGACGAAGCGGCAGACCAGTCGGCCACCGTGGTCTATCCGGCCCGCGGCGACGGGCCGTTCCAGGTCACCCGCGCGCATGCCGAGTTGCTGCAGCAGCATGGCACCGGTGCGGTCTGCACCGTCCCCCTCACCGCCGGCCCGGAGGTGCTGGGCGCGCTGCTGCTGGAGTTGCCGGCCGGCGCCGAATTCGACGCCCGCACCGTGGAACTCTGCCAGCATGCCGCGCTGCTGGTCGGTCCGGTGCTCGATGTCAAGCGTCGCGAAGACCGCTGGATCGGCACCAAGGCCTTCGACAGCGCGGCCAGGCAGTGGCGCCATCTGGTCGGTCCGCGCCATGTGGCGCTCAAGCTGTGGGTGCTGCTGGTGGCGCTCCTCGTCGGGTTTTTCTCGGTCGTCGAGGGCGACTACATGATCACCGCCAACGCCAGCCTGGAGGGCAAGGTGCAGCGCGCGGTCACCGCCGCCATGCAGGGCTACATCATCGAAGCCCGCGCGCGCGCCGGCGACGTGGTCAGGAAGGGCGATCTGCTGGCCGCCATGGACGACCGCGACCTGCGCCTCGAACGGCAGAAGATGGTCAGCCAGGCGGGCCAGCAGGAGAGCGAACGGCGTCAGGCGATCGCCGAGGGCAATCGCGCGCGCGCCGGCATCCTCGAGGCGCAAAGCGGCCAGATCCGCGCGCAGATGGCCTTGATCGACGAGCAGATCGCCCGCACCCGGCTGATCGCGCCCTTCGACGCCGTGGTGGTCAAGGGCGATTTGAGCCAATCGCTCGGCGCCGCCATCGAGCGCGGCAACGTGCTCTTCGAGCTCGCGCCGCTCGACACCTACCGCGTGATCATGAAGGTCGACGAGCGCGACATCACCAGCGTCAAGGTGGGCCAGTCCGGACGGCTGGCCCTGACCGCCATGCCGCAGGAAGACATCCGGCTCACGGTCGACAAGATCACCCCGGTGTCGGTGGTCGACGAGGGGCGCAATTTCTTCCGTGTCGAGGCCGTCGCCAGCGGGGTGATCGACAAGCTGCGCCCGGGCATGGAAGGCGTGGGCAAGATCGGCGTCGAGCGCCGCAAGCTCATCTGGATCTGGACCCACAAGCTGACCCACTGGGTGCGCATGTGGATATGGTCGTGGTGGCCGTGAGTCGGGCGGCGCCTGCGCGATGAGCGACGCGCTGTTCAGCCCGTCCTGGTACCGGGTCGCCGGCCTCAAGCCGCGCCTCCGCGCCCACGCGCGCATCCTGCGCCATGCGTACCGCGACCGGGTCTGGTTCGTGCTGCAGGACCAGGTCGCGGAGCGTTCGCACCGGTTCACGCCCGCCGCGCACTACTTCATCGGGCTCATGGACGGCGAGCGCACCGTGCAGCAGATCTGGGATGCCGCCAGCGCCCATCTCGGCGACGCCGCGCCGACGCAGGAGGAGGCGATCCAGTTGCTCGGCCAGTTGCATGCCGCCGACGCGCTGCTGTGCGACGTTCCGCCCGACAGCATGGAGGTGTTCCGCCGCTTCCAGCGGCATGAGCGCATGCTCTGGAAGCGTCGCCTCTGGACACCGCTGGCGCTGCGCTTCCCGCTGTGGGACCCGGACCGCTTCCTGCAGCGCACGCTGCCCTGGGTCAGCCCGCTGTTTGGCTGGTTCGGCGCCCTGCTGTGGCTGGCAGTGGTCGGCGCCGGCGCGGTGATGGCGGTCTCGCACTGGACCGACCTCACCGAGAACGTCACCGAGCGCGTGCTCGACCCGCAGAACCTGCTGCTGTTGTGGCTCGTCTACCCGGTCGTCAAGGGTCTGCACGAGCTCGGCCATGCCTACGCCACCCGCAAATGGGGCGGCGAGGTGCATGAGATCGGCATCATGCTGCTGGTGTTTTCGCCGGTGCCTTACGTGGACGCCTCGGCGTCCTGGGGCTTCACCGACAAGTGGCGCCGCATGGTGGTGGGCGGCGCCGGCATCGCGGTGGAGCTGTTCCTGGGCTCGCTGGCCATGTTCACCTGGCTCCTGGTCGAACCCGGCATCGTGCGCGCCGTGGCCTACAACGTGATGCTCATCAGCGGCGTGTCCACGCTGCTGTTCAACGGCAATCCGCTGTTGCGCTTCGACGGCTACTACGTGCTGGCCGACGCCATCGAGATGCCCAACCTCGGCGGGCGCGCCAACCAGTACATCGGCTACCTGTTCCAGCGCTACGTGCTGGGCGTGCGCGACGCGAAGTGCGAAGCGGCCACGCCCGGCGAGCGGGTCTGGCTCACCGTCTACGGCGTGACCTCGTTCATCTATCGCATCTTCATTTCCTTCATCATCATCACCTTCATCGCCGGACGCTTTTTCATCGTCGGCGTGCTGCTGGCCATCTGGGCGATGGCCACCCAGCTGCTCATGCCGGTGGGCAAGGCTCTGTCCTTCCTGTTCGCCGCGCCGGGCCTTAAGCGCCAGCGTGGCCGCGCGCTGTCCACCAGCCTCCTGCTCGCGGTGGCGGTGGTGTGCCTGCTTTTCGTCGCGCCGGCGCCGCACTGGACCCGCACCGAGGGCGTGGTCTGGGTGCCTGAAGAAGCGCAGGTGCGTTCGGGCGCCGAGGGCTTCGTCACCGCGTTGCTGGCGGCGCCGGACAGTCAGGTGCTGCGCGGCCAGCCGCTGGTGCAGGCCGAGGAACCGTTTCTCGCCACCCGGGTGGCCATGCTCAAGGCGCAACAGGTCGAACTCGACGCCAAGTACACGGCGCTCCTGCCGACCGACCGGGTGCAGGCCGCCATGGTGCGCGAAGAGCAGGTGGCCGCGCGCGCGAACATGAAGCGCGCCCGCGAACGCGAGGCCGAACTGGTATATCGCAGCCCGTCCGATGGCCGGCTGGTGGTGCCCAACGCGGTCGACCTGCCCGGTCGTTTCGTCAACAAGGGACAACTCATCGGCTATGTGGTGCAGCCGCGCGAGCTTACCGTGCGGGTGGCGCTGCTGCAGGACGATATCGCCCTGGTGCGGCAGTCCACCCAAGGGGTCGAGGTGATGCTGGCCGGCTGGGGCGAGAAGCCGGTCGCCGCGCGCATCAGGCGCGAAGTGCCGGGTGCATCCGCCCAGTTGCCCACTGCCGCACTGGGCAGCGCGGGCGGCGGCCCGATCGCCGTCGACCCGCGCGACAAGCAGGGGGTGACCACGCTGCGCCAGGTGTTCCAGCTGGATCTGACCGTGCCCGGCGACATGCGCTCCGAGTACCTGGGGGCGCGCGCATACGTGCGCTTCAACCATGGCTGGGAGCCGGTCGGTTTCCAGATCTACCGCGCGTTCAGGCGCCTGCTGTTGCGCCAGTTCAATGTCTAGCACCACGGCACTGCGCCCAGGCGTCGCGCTCGGGCCCTATCCGCAGCGCGAGGACTTGCGCGACAGCTGGCTGGACCGCGCCGCGGCCGGTGTGGGCGGCTTCATCCGCCAGCGCGCCTACGGCCGCACTCCCGGCCAAGGCGAATTCCTCGAGCGCGTCAATGCCGAGGGCCTGCGCCTCGCCGGCCTGACCGATGCGGAGTTACGCGCGGGCGTGCCGGAATTGCGACGCCGGCTCTACAGCGAAGGCCTGCGGGAATCCCTCGTGGCGCACAGTTTTGCGCTGGTGCGCGAAATCTCCGAACGGCGCCTCGGGATGCGGCCGTTCGACGTGCAGTTGCTGGGCGGGCGGGTCATGCTCGACGGCAAGATCGCGGAGATGGAAACCGGCGAGGGCAAGACCCTCACCGCCACCCTGCCGGCCTGCACTGCCGCCATGGCCGGTATCCCGGTGCACATCGTCACCGTCAACGACTTCCTGGTCATGCGCGACGCCGAGTGGATGAAGCCGGTGTACCGTTTCCTCGGCCTGACGGTGGGCACCATCACCGAGGGCATGGAGCCGGCCGCGCGGCGCGCCGCCTATGCCTGCGATATCACCTACGGCACCAACAAGCAGCTGGTGTTCGACTACCTCAAGGACCGGCTGATGCTCGGGCGCGGTGCCGGCCCCATGCACCTGCAGATCGAGGGCCTGCATGCCGAGCACGCGCGTACCGACCGGCTGCTCCTGCGCGGGCTCTGCTTCGTGATCGTCGACGAGGCCGACAGCGTGCTGGTCGACGAGGCGCGCACGCCCCTGATCATTTCCAACCGCGGCGATTCGAGCCAGGAAGAACAGCTGTATGCCGAGGCGATTGGCGTCGCACGGCGCCTCGACAGCGGATCCGACTTCATGATCCGCCCGCGCGAGCACGACGTGGAACTCACCGCCGCAGGCAAGCGCCGCGCCGCCGCACTGGCCGAGCCCTACGGCGGGGTGTGGATGGGGCCGCGCCGGCGCGAGGAACTGATCCGCCGGGCCCTGTCGGCGCTTTACCTGTTCCAGCGCGACAAGCAGTACCTGGTGCGCGGCGGCAAGGTGCAGATCGTCGACGAGTACACCGGCCGCATCATGGCGGACCGCTCGTGGGAGCGCGGCCTGCACCAGATGATCGAGGCCAAGGAGGGTTGCGACATCACCGGCCAGCAGGAAACCCTGGCGCGCATCAGCTACCAGCGCTTTTTCCGCCGCTACCTGCGGGTGGCCGGCATGACCGGCACGGCGCGCGAAGTGGCGCGCGAGATGTGGGCGGTATACCGCCTGCCTGTGGTGACCATCCCGACCAACCGGCCGGTGCGGCGCCGCGCCCTGGCCGAGCAGGTGTACGTCACCGCCGACGAGAAATGGACGGCGGTGGTGGCCAGGCTGCGCGAGCTGCACGCGCAAGGGCGGCCGGTCCTCATCGGCACGGCGTCGGTTGCGGCGTCCGAGCACTTGAGCGGGATGCTCGAAGCTGCTGGGCTGTACCACCAGGTGCTCAATGCCCGGCAGGACCAGGAAGAGGCCGAGGTGGTGGCGCGTGCCGGGGAAGCGGGGCGCATCACGGTGGCGACCAACATGGCCGGGCGCGGCACCGACATCCGCCTGGCGCCCGGGGTGGCGGACATCGGCGGCCTGCATGTGCTCTCCACCGTGCGGCACGACTCGCGGCGCATCGACCGGCAACTCTTCGGCCGCTGCGGGCGGCAGGGCGACCCGGGCAGCTACCAGGTGATCATTTCCCTGGAAGACGAAATCTTCCACGGGTTTTTCAAGGACCGCATCGCCGCCATGCGCAGGCTATTCACAAGGGAAGGCGAGCCGCTGCCCGCATGGCTGGGCGACCGGCTGGTGGGCTTCGCGCAGAACGCCGCCGAGCGCCACCACGGGCGCATCCGCCGCGACCTGTTGCGCGCCGACGACCAGTTGAGCGACCTGCTGGCCTTTGCCGGGCGCAGCGAATGAGGCCGGATCAGGTCTCTAGAACTGCACTCGCTGGGTCATCGCACCGTCGACGATCACGTTGGTTCCGCTGATGAAACTCGCGGCGGGGCTGGCCAGGAACACCACCGCGTTGGCGACTTCTTGCGGCGTGCCCATACGGCCCATCGGGTTGCGGCCGAGCGCCGCGCGGAACGCCTCCGGGTTGTTCACCTCGACCTTGTTCCAGATGCCGTCCTCGAAGTAGACGTTGCCGGGCGACACCATGTTGGCGCGCACGTTCCTGGGCGCCAGGTTGCGCGCCAGCGCCTTCACGTAGGGGGCCAGCGCCGCCTTGACCGAGGCGTATGCGCGCGGCGGTCCGGCGACTTCCACCGCGCCGGTGGTGCCGACCACCACGATGGCGCCGGCGGTCGATTGCTGGATCATCGGCAGGGCCGCCTCGATGCCGAACACGGTGGCCATCAGGTCGGTATCCAGTCCGGCGCGCCAGGAGGCTTCGTCCATGCCCTGAGCGAGGGCGCTGACGTTGGCGACGAAGATGTCGATCCCGCCCAGCGCCTCGCCGGCGGCGGCGATCCAGCGGCGTTGCGCCTCCAGATCGGCCACGTCCACCGTGGCGCCGATGGCCTTGACGCCCTTGGCCGACAGCGAGACGAGCGCTTCGTCGAGTTTCGCCTGGTTGCGGGCGCAGATCGCCAGATCGCAGCCTTCGCTGGCGAGCAGTTCGGCGATCGCGCGGCCGATGCCGCGGCTCGCTCCGGTGACGATCGCCTTTTTTCCTTGTAATCCAAGCTGCATGGTGGTGTCTTTCGGTATGTGCGGTGTGTTTCGGTGTGTTTCAACTCGGCGGCCCGAGGCGGGTTGCGAAGTCGCGATCGGGCGGCACGAGCGGGCAGGGGGCCAGACCCGGCCGGGAAAGGTAGTTTAGCCCAGCTGTGCCCCCTACTTCAGTTCGATGCGCGCGGCCTCGGCCACGCGCCGCCACTTGGCGATGTCGGCCGCACTGCGCGCCTGCATTTCCTCCGGGGAGGTCGCGCGCACGAGGCTGCCGCTTGCCTCCACCTTGGCGCGCACGTCCGCCATGGCAAGCGTGTCGCGGAGGACGGCGGACAGGCGCGCTCGCAGCGGTGCGGCCAGGCCGGCCGGTGCGGTCAGGGCCGCCCAGGTGACGACTTCGTAGCCGGGCACCGTTTCGGCGACCGAGGGCACCTGGTCGTAGCCGGGCCAGCGTTCAGGCGAGGTCACGCACAGGGCCCGCAAGCGGCCATCGCGCAGCAGGCCCTGCGCGCCGGCCAGCGTGCCCACCGACATGTCGAGCAGCCCGCCGATGAGGTCGTTGTAGGCCTCCGTACCCTTGTAAGGCACATGGTGCATGCGCACGCCGCTCATCGAGCCCAGCAATTCGACCGCCATGTGCAGCGTCGTGCCCACCCCCACGCTCGAATATGTGACCTTGTCGGGGCGTGCGCGCGCCGCGCCGAGCAGGTCCGCCAGCGTGCGATACGGCGAGGCGGCCGATACCAGGAAGGCGAACGGATAGACCGACACCATGCCGATGTAGCTGAAATCCCTGAGCAGATCGTACTGCAGCGACCGGTCGGTGGCGCTGACGACGGTCTGGCCACCGGTCATCAGGTACAGCGTCTGGCCGTCCGCCGGCGCGCGCGCCACCTGCGCGGCGACCAGCCGCTCGCCGGCGCCGGGCCGGTTTTCCACCACGATCGATGCGCCGAGCTGCGCCGCCATCGGCGCGGCGATGTTGCGCGCGAGGATGTCGGGGCCCGAACCGGGGTTGTAGCCGTGCAACAGCCGGATCGGACCGTTCGGATAAGCCTGGGCGTGCAGCGGGCCGGCGCGCAGCAGCGGCGCAAGGCACCACGCGCCCAGGGTGAAGACGGCGGCGCGGCGCCCCGGGACGGGGGCCTCGATCGCCTCCGAGTCAATCGTATCCATCGCTTGTCTCCTGGCGCGGCATGGCGCCGCCGCTGCGGGTGTTTGGGTGCGCCCCGCGCGTCGACGAGGCGCAGGGTCGATGGTAAATGGTTGCGTCCGCCTTGTCGCGCCCACGGGCGTGTCGATCGTTGCCGGTGCCGCGCATGCACCGCGAGGCATGCAGGTCCATGGCACGGTGGCGACCGACACCTATGGATTTCCCTAACTTGGCCCGGATTGGGCTGACGCACCGCAGCACAAGCGGTACACTAAAATACAGACGGTTTACCGCGGCCGTTCCAACCGGCGCGCCTGTACGGCCCGCTCAACCTGTTCAACCTGTTCAACCTGTTCAACACGCAGGGGGCGCGGCCCTTGTCTGTAAACGATTATTTACCCTTCCCAGGAGACGCAGCATGACTGGACGCAGAACCTTTGTCGCCGCCGCCGTCGCGGCCGCCATCGCCGGCTTCGGCGGCAATGCCTTGGCGCAGGTGAAGTGGGACATGCCCACGCCTTACCCGGACACCAACTTCCATACCAAGAACATCCGCCAGTTCGCCGACGAGGTTGCCAAGGGCACCGGCGGCAAGCTGCAGATCACCGTGCACCCGGCCAATTCGCTGGTCAAGATGGCCGAAATGAAGCGCGCGGTGCAGACCGGCCAGGTACCGATCGCCGAGGTGCTCATGTCGGTGCTCGCCAACGAGGCGGCGGTGTTCGGGTTCGAATCCGTGCCCTTCCTGGCGCCGACCACCGCCAAGCAGGTGCGCCTCTGGGAAGCCGCCCGCCCGGCCATCCAGAAGCGCCTCGAAGCGCAGGGCATGATGCTCCTGTATTCTGTGGCCTGGCCGCCCTCGGGCATCCACGCCAAGAAGGAGATCAACTCGCTGGCCGACCTGAAGGGCGTGAAGATCCGCGCCTTCAACCCGGCAACCATGCGCTTCGGCGAACTCGCCGGCGCCACGCCGATCAACGTGCTCGCCCCGGAAGTGGCACAGGCCTTCGCTACCGGCATCATCGACGCGCAGATCAATTCCTCGGCCGGCGCGGTGGACACCCAGACCTTCGACTTCACCAAGTTCACCTATGACGCGCAGGTGATCGCGCCGCAGAACATGGTCTTCGCCAACAAGGCCGCCTGGGCCAAGCTCGACGCGGCCACGCAGAAGGTGGTGCTCGACGCCGCCGCCGCCGCGGAGAAGCGCGGCTGGGAAATCCGCGAGACCGAGAACAAGCGCAACCTCGACATCCTCGCCTCGCGCGGGGTCAAGGTGCAGCCGCCTTCGCCCAAGCTGGCCGCCGAGTTCGTGGAAATCGGCAAGAAGATGGCCGCCGAGTGGGCCCAGCGGGCCGGCGCCGAGGGCGAAGCCATCCTCAAGGCCGTAGGCAACTAGGGCCGTGCGCGCGACGCTCGACGCGATCTACAAGGCATCCGGCGTGGCGGCCGGGTGCTTTCTGGTCGCCATCGCCCTGTTTTCACTCGCGCAGATCGTCGCGCGCATGTTCGGCGCCACCGGGCACTCGCTGGACGAGTTCGCCGGCTATGCCATGGCGGCCTCTTCCTTTCTCGGGCTTGCCTACACCCTGCGCGCCGGTGAGCACATCCGCATGAGCCTGGCCATCGATCGCATGCGCGGCGGGATGCGGCGCAGTGTCGAGATCGCCTGCCTGGTGTGCGCCGTCGGGCTCGTCGGCTGGTTCGCCTGGGCCACGCTGGACATGACCCTGACTTCCTTCCAGCTGGGCGATGTCTCGCAGGGGCTGGTGGCAGTCAAATTGTGGATACCGCAGTCCGGCATGGCCCTCGGCCTGTGGATCCTCCTGCTGGCGCTGGTCGACGACCTGGTCGCCACCCTGCGCGGCAAGGATGCCTCCTACATCGCGCCGCACGCCAGCGAAGGCGGCGCCACTTTCGAGCGCTGACGCCATGGAGCTTTGGGTCGAATCTGCGGTACTGATGGCGGTCCTGGCCGCCTTCCTGGTCCTGGGCATGTGGATCGGGGTCACGCTGCTGGCGGTTGCGCTGGTGGCCATGGTCTTCTACACCAACTCGCCCGCCGGGCTGGTGATGGCTTCCACCATCTGGGGTTCGAGCGCGAGTTGGGCGCTCACCGCGCTGCCCCTATTCATCTGGATGGGCGAGATCCTCTTTCGAACTCGCATCTCGGAAGACATGTTCAAGGGCCTCGCGCCCTGGGTGGAGGCGCTGCCCGGGCGCCTGATGCACACCAACGTGGTGGGCTGCGGCATCTTCGCGGCGATCTCGGGCTCGTCGGCGGCGACCGCCGCGACCATCGGGCGTATCACCATCCCCGAACTGGCCAAGCGCGGCTACGACGAGCGCATGGCGATCGGCTCTCTCGCCGGCGCGGGGACGCTCGGCTTGCTGATCCCGCCGTCGATCATCATGATCGTCTACGGGGTCGCGGCCGATGTCTCGGTGGCGCGGCTGTTCGTGGCCGGCGTGCTGCCGGGCATCATGCTGATGCTGCTGTTCTCCGGCTACATCGCGATCTGGGCGGCGTTGAATCCCGGGCGCACCCCGCCGCGCGCGATCAACGCGAGCTTTCGCGAAAAGCTCTACGCCATCCGCTTCCTGCTGCCGACGGTGCTGCTCATCATCGCGGTGATCGGCTCGATCTACGCCGGCATCGCCACACCCACCGAGGCCGCCTGCCTCGGGGTGCTGGGTTCGCTCATCCTCTCCATGGCCGGCGGTTCGCTGACCTGGGAGAAGTTCTTGGCCAGCGTGATGGGCGCGATGAAAACGTCCTGCATGATCGCCTTCATCATCGCAGGCGCGTCGTTCCTGACGGTGGCGATGGGGTTCACCGGCATTCCGCGTGCCATGGCGGGCTGGATCAGCGAGCAGGGATTCGCGCCCTGGCAGTTGCTCATCGTGCTCACCATCCTGTTCATCATCCTCGGCTGCTTCATCGACGGCATCTCCATGGTGGTGCTCACCGCCTCGGTGATCCTGCCCTCGGTGCGCGCGGCGGGCATCGACCTGCTCTGGTTCGGCATCTACATCGTGCTGGTGGTCGAGATGGCGCAGATCACGCCCCCGGTCGGCTTCAACCTGTTCGTGCTGCAAGGGCTCACGCGCAAGGATATGTTCTACGTGGCCAAGGCGGCGCTGCCCTTCTTCATCCTGATGAGCGTGGCCGTGTCCATGCTGTGGATCTTTCCCGAGATCGTCACGTTCCTGCCGAGCAAGATGTTCAACCTGTAGCGGCCGCCGGCGCCCCGCGGGCGCCGGCGCGGCGATCAGCGCGCCAGCCATTGCGCGTAGTTGTAGTAGAGCGGCAGCCCCACCAGCAGGTTGAAGGGCAGGGTGACGCCCAGCGACGAGGTGAGGTAGATGCCCGGGTTGGCGTCCGGCAGCGAGGCGCGGCAGGCGGCGGGCGCATCGATGAACGAGGCGCTCGCGCAGATGGCGCCGAAGACGAAGGCGCCGCCCACCGAGAGACCGGCGGCATCGCCCAGTGTGACCCCCACCATGCCGTGCAGCAGCGGCATGAGGATGCCGAAGCCCGCCATGAACGCGCCGACCTGGCGGAATGCCTTGATCTGGCGCGCCGCGGTGATGCCCATCTCGAGCAGGAACAGCATCAGCATGCCGCGGAACAAGCTCTCGTAGAACGGCGCGATCTGCTGCCACTGCTTGTCCGTGGCGATGTAACCGATGATCATGCCGCCTACCAGCAGCAGGATGCCGCGGCCGCGAATGACGCTCAGGAACAGTTCGGCGCCATTGACGCCCCCGCCCCGGGCGCGCCCCGTCGCCACCCGGGCGATGGCCAGAGAGTAGATGACGCCGAATTCCATCAGCGCCACCATGGCCGCCATGTAGCCCTCGGCCGGCGTGCCCATGGAGGTGGCGAAGCTCATCGAGGCGAAGAAGGTGGCGGTCGACACCGAGCCATAGTGCGCCGCGATGGCCGCGGCGTTGCTGATGTCCATGCGCCCGAGCCGCCGGGCGACGTTGTAGGCCAACGTCGGGATGCCGAAGGTCATCAGCATCGTGATGCCCACCAGCGGCCACAGCGCGCCCATCTCGGCCTTGGCCAGCTCGCGCCCGCCGGTGATGCCCAGGGAAAACAGCAGGTAGATCGCGAGCAGCTTGACGACCGCCTCGGGAAGCTCGAGCTCGCTCTTGACGAAGCCGGCCAGCGTGCCCAGCAGGAAGGCGAGCACGATCGGTTGAAGAAGATTGGTCAGCAGCAAATCCATGCCTGGCATGTGGTTTCCTCGTTCGGTTGGAGGCCGGATGGCGGCCGGGACGAATGACAGCGCGCACTGTAGAGACCCGCCATACTCATGTCTAATTCATCTTTTCGCACAATACGTTTTACGGAATAGAATCATTGGCATGTCCGACCTCAATTTCCACCACTTGCGCTATTTCTGGGCGGTGGCCCATCGCAGGCACCTGACCAAGGCGGCCGAAGCCCTGCATATCTCGCCTTCGGCGCTGTCGATCCAGCTGCGCCAGCTCGAGGAGCGGCTCGGCCATGCGCTCTTCGAGCGCCGCAACCGCCAACTGGTGCTCACCGAGGCGGGCCGCATCGCGCTCGCACACGCCGACGCCATCTTCAAGACGGGGCAGGAGCTCCTCAGCACGCTGCGCGGCACGCCGGCCGCCCGGCGCGTTGTGCTCCGGGTAGGCGCCGTGGCCACGCTGTCGCGCAATTTCCAGATCGGTTGGCTGGCCCCGGTGCTGCAGGACCAGCAGGTGCAGATCCGGCTGGTATCAGGCCAATTCCGGGAACTGCTCGCCCAGTTGTCCGCCCATGGCCTGGATGTGGTGCTGGCCAACGAAGCCGCGGCGCGCGACACCTCGGCCGGATGGGTGAGCCGACGCATCGCTTCCCAGACCCTGAGCCTGGTGTCCCGTCCGCGCCGCCGCGCGCGCACCAGCGCGCAGCCCCTGCGCTTTCCGCAGGACCTGGACCGCCAGCCGCTGATCCTGCCCAGCGAGGACAGCGTGGTCCGGCCGGCTTTCGACCTGTTGCTGGAAGAAGCGGGGGTGCAGCCCGTGGTGCTGGCAGAAGTCGACGACATGGCGATGCTGCGCCTGCTGGCGCGGCAGACCGGCGCGCTGGCCCTGGTGCCGCCGGTGGTGGTGCAGGACGAACTGCAGGCCGGCACCCTGGTTGAACGCTGCAGCATCCCGCAGCTGCAGGAGAACTTCTACGCCGTCACCATGCGCAGGCGCTTCGCGCATCCGGTGCTGCAGCAGATGCTCGCCGCAGGCTGACGCCGGCGCAGCCGCCGTTACTGTGCGAACGCAATGATCGGCCGGGTCATGCAAGATGCCCCCTTACATCATCGAGACCAGGCCGAAGGGCAGCCCGCGCAGCGCCTGCGCAAAGGTCCATAGAACGAAGCCTGAATACATCAACGCCATCACGAGCGCCGGCCATCGTTTCCGATGACCCAGGAATCGTGCCCACACCCAGGCCGCCAGAGGTATCAGTTGCATCGCATGCGTGGCGAAGAAGTGCGCCACCCGCAGATCACCTCCATCGTGCGACCAGCCCATCAGCGGAAGCCCGCCGGCATCGGTGCCGGTACCGCCTACCCAGTGGCCGCTCAGCAACGACATCGTGCCGGCCGTCACCAGCGTCAAGGGCAGCGTCAGGCCCAAGCCCCAAACCAGCCCGGCCTTCACGGTCGGGCTCAAACCGGTGTCCGGGTTGCGATCAATCGCGACGGCCAGGGTAGTGGTGGCCGTAGTCAACAGGATGGCCGCCAAACCCATGAACCCGTAGACCACGGCCAGCAACGGCGTCGACTGGTTGAAGTGGGATGCGGTTCCCCAGGCGGCAGCACCGCCGATCCAGACCATCTCGGCGACGATCGCCCAGCCGATAGCCTGTTCATGCATGATCCATCGGCCTTGGTGGCGGGTGGCGACCGGGGCGAAACGCGCGAACCAGGCCAGCGTCAGCAGGTACACCACCAGCGCTAACTGGAACTTCAGCGGCTTGGTCCACACATTGATGCCCTGGAACACTCTTTGGTCCAGCGCGTGGGCTCCCAGCACGGGCAGCATGCTGATGGCCAGAAACAGAGCCAGGGAAGTAAAGCGCGGCGAGTCCGCGCTCAGGCGAGGCAGCGTCATTAAGGATTCCCCCGCTCGACGCTCATGTCTTGCATCTGGGTCTGAGGATCGCGCGAGTACCGTGCGGCGGTGTCGCGCAAGCGCGGGCGCGACGCGCGCAGCGCCTGAAAGGTCAGATAGCCGGCCGGTCCGAACAAGAAGGTCAAGGCCAGGCAGGGCAGCACCAGCAGGTGCGGAATGCCTTCGCGGCGCGCGGTCCTGACCTCCCACGTACCCACCACCAGGTCGAAGGCCAGGTAGTGCGCCCAGCCGGCCAACAGCAGCCAGCGGTTTTCCATCAACTGCGCGACCGCCGGCAGGCTGTCGAACCCGCCGGGGGCGGATGTCCAGTGCGCGAGCATCACGGACGTGTAGCCCGCGGAAAGCACCAACGGAATCACCAGGCCGGCAACAGGCATCGCGATGCGAGGAAACACGGGAGCCAGGCACAGGGCCAGCCAGCCCAGCAGGGCCAACGGGTTGGCTGCTTGAAAGAGCGCCTCAGGTGTCATGGCCGTTGCCTCGATCGATATGTTGACGGTGTCAAGACTTTGAGGATTTATCTAGACTATGTCAAGATACGCCGCATGACGAGCGGCAAACGCCCCTATCACCACGGCGATCTCGCCACGGCCCTTCTGGATGCGGCCCGGGACGAGCTGGCGGGAAAAGGCATCGAGGCGTTTTCCCTGCGCGGCGTAGCCAAGCGCGCGGGCGTCAGCCATGCGGCACCGGCGCACCATTTCAGGGATGTGCAGGGCTTGCTGACGGCATTGGCCGCACGCGGATTCGAGCACTTCGTGCAGCGGCAGTCGGAATTCAGGCGGCGTGCCCGGAAAGACGCGCGTTCGCAGTTGACCGCCTCGGGCCTGGGCTATGTGGTCTTCGCCATGGAGAACCCCGCCTTGTTCCGGCTCATGTTCGGCTCCGACCGGACGGATTTCGGCAATGCAGACTTGCAGCGGGCAGCGGGCAGAGCCTACGACGAGCTGGTCTTTCATGTGGCGCAGGCCAGGGGTTTGGACCTGCGCATCCCGGAGGAAGGCTATGGCGACCTCGACGCCGACCTCACGCAGGACATCGCGGCCACCTGGGCCATCGCACATGGCTTGGCCGATTTGCTGGTGGCAGGGCGGATGAAATCGATCGCCGCACTTCCGGCAAAGGCGAGGCAGACGGCCATCGCCGCAGTCCTTCAGCGCGTTGCCTAGAGGGCAAGTGGTGATGCCTGACCGGGTTACGAGCCCTCGATTAGATTATGAGCCCTGCGTCCGCTCTGCAGGTATCGCAGAGCGGGCGAACTCCGTTTTCGCGCAACCGACTGATTCCTACACTGTTCCTACATTTGCGGACAATGTCAGAACATTTTATTGTGTGTAGTAAGTCTAAGTCGTTGATTTAAATTGGTGGAGAAGAGGAGGATCGAACTCCCGACCTTCGCATTGCGAACGCGACGCTCTCCCAGCTGAGCTACTTCCCCGGAACCTGTACAACGATTGAGATTTTATCAAAATTCCTGACGCAGCGCCTATAGCCAAGCGGCACGGGCGCGTTGTCGCAGATCGATGACCGGGCCTTCGCGAACCGGCGCCGGTGCGGCCTCGGCAGCGCTTGGCCAGGCGACGCGCTCATAGCCGGGCAGGTCGGCATCGGCAATGAAGCGGGTGCGCGCTGCGTACACATGGCGGTCGCCGCGGGCGGCTTGCTGCGTCACGTAGAAGCGGTGCGGCACCAGTAGGTGCAGGTGGTCCTTGGCGCGGGTCATGGCCACATACAGCAGGCGCCGCTCTTCCTCGATCTCCTCGCGCGTCCCGACAGCCATGTCGGAGGGGATGCAGCCGTCCACCACGTTGAGCACATGCACGGCGGACCATTCCTGGCCCTTGGCGGAGTGGATGGTGGAAAGCACCAGGTAGTCCTCGTCCAGGTGGGTACGCTCGGCGCGGTCGCTGCTGAGCTCCGGCGGGTCCAGGGTCAGTTCGGTCAGGAAGCGTTCGCGTGAGCCAAAGCTCGCCCCCAGCGCCGCAAGCTGGTCCAGGTCGGCCCGCCGGGCGGGCGGGTCGTCGTACTGGCGTTCCAGGTGCGGCAAGTACCATGTGCGCGCCAGGTCGATGTCGGCAGGCCAGGCCACGCCGCGCCGGTTGAGGGTTGCGAAGGCATCGACAAAGCTGCGCCAGTCGGCCTCGGCCACGGCGGCCGGCGGCAGGAAGGCGCCAAGCGCCAGCGCCGGTTCGGTGGCGGCGTCCATGGCGTCGAGCAGGCGCGTGGCGGTGGCCGGACCGATGCCGGGAATCAGCTGCAGCACGCGGAAACCCGCCATGCGTCCGCGCGGATTTTCGGCAAAGCGCAGCATCGCCAGCAGGTCCTTGATATGGGCCGCTTCAAGGAACTTGAGCCCGCCGAACTTCATGAAGGGGATGTCACGGCGCGCCAGTTCCAGCTCGAGCGCGGCGCTGTGCGCGCTGCTGCGGAACAGCACGGCCTGCGCCTTGAGCGCGAGGCCGGCCTCGCGTTGCGCCAGTACCCGGTCGGCCACCCAGCGCGCCTGCTGGGCTTCGTCCGGCACCACCACCAGTTGCGGAAGGATGGCCGACGCCCGCTCGGTCCACAGGGTCTTGGCGTGGCGCTCGGCGGCGCGCGCGATCAACGCATTGGATGCGTCGAGGATGGGCTGGGTGGACCGGTAGTTGCGTTCCAGGGTGATCAGCCGGGCGGCGCCGAAGTCGCGCTCGAAATCCAGGATGTTGCGCACGGTCGCCCCGCGGAAGGAATAGATGGACTGGGCGTCGTCGCCCACCGCCATCACCCCGCGGCCGTCCGGTTTCAGCGCCTTGAGAATGGCCGCCTGAAGGCGGTTGGTATCCTGGTACTCGTCGACCAGCACATGGTCGAAGCGGGCTCCGATCTCTGCGGCCAGCGCGGGGTCTTCCAGCATGCCCGCCCAGAACAGGAGCAGGTCGTCGTAGTCCAGCACGTTCTGCGCGGCCTTGGCTTCCACGTACGCGCCGAACATGCGCTTGAAGTCGGGTTCCCATTCGGCGCACCACGGAAACGCGGCGGTCAGCACCTGCCCAAGCGGTTCGCATGCATTGACTACCCGCGAGTAGATGGCCAGGCAGGTGCCCTTCAGGGGAAAGCGCTTGCGGGTGGCGGGCAGGCCGATGTCGTGCCGCACCAGGCCCATCAGGTCGGCGGAATCGCCGCGGTCGTGGATGGTGAAGGCGCCATCCAGGCCGATGCGCGGCGCGTACTCGCGCAGCAGGCGTGCGCCCATGCCGTGGAAGGTGCCGGCCCAGGGCAGAGCCGGCGGTTCGACCCTGGCGGAAAGCTTCAGCACGCGCGCCAGTACCCGACCGGCACGGTGCTCCATCTCCTGCGCGGCGCGGCGCGAGAAGGTCAGCAAGAGCAGGCGCTGCGGATCGGCGCCGTCGGCGATCAGCCTGGCCACGCGGTGGGCGAGCGTGTTGGTCTTGCCGGAGCCGGCGCCGGCCACCAGCAACAGCGGGCGGACATCCGGATGCTGCGGGTCGGTACCGTGCAGCACCGCGGCGCGCTGCTGCTCGTTGAGCGCGGCGAAAGGATCGTCGCGCGAATCGGGCGCGCGGTGCGCGGCCGGTGCGGCGCGCAGGGCGGTGGCGATGGTCATGCGGGGCAGCCGGAGAGCATGGAGACTGTATGTTAATACAGTTTCCGGCGATGGCTTGCGCGGGTGCCCGCGGCGCGCCATCCGAACCGGCCGCGCATGCCGCGCCCGGCGCAAAGCCTCAGGCGCGGTTTTCGGCGATGTGTCTGGCCATCGCGGCGATCACCCCCGGCGCCTCGCCCAAGGCGGGCCGCAGGACCAGGCGCACGGCCGGGTGTTTCGCGCGCGCCGCCTCGAGCAGGCGCGGCAGGTCGCGCTTCAAGTGCGCGCCCTGGGCCATGAAGGCGGGCACGATGTCGATTTCGCAGACCTTGTCGGCGATGAGCGCCTCGATGGCGTCCGCCAGCGGCGGCTGCATGAATTCGAGGAAGGCGACCACCACCCTGACGCCGGGCGTGCGCGCGGCCACCTCGTCACGCAGGTGCTCGAACGGGCGCGCCCAGTCCGGGTCGCGGGCGCCGTGGGCGAACAGGATGATGGCCTTGGTCATGATTGATGATCGGATCCATTGGGCCCCGGGCGGGGGCCTTGCCGCTACATGAGGATGATGTCGTACTGCTCGTGCGAATACGCGGTTTCCACCGCCAGCGAGACCGGCTTGCCGATGAAGTCCGACAGCAGGGCAAGCGCCTGCGACTCCTCCTCGAGGAACATGTCGATCACCGACTGGCTGGCGAGGATGCGGAACTCCTTCGGGTTGAACTGCTTGGACTCGCGAGTCACCTCGCGCAGGATTTCGTAGCAGACCGTGCGCGGGGTCTTGATCTCGCCGCGCCCCTGGCATGTGGGGCAGGGCTCGCACAGTACATGCGCGAGCGATTCGCGGGTGCGCTTGCGGGTCATCTCCACCAGCCCCAGGCCGGTGAAGCCGGAAACGCCGATGCGCGTCCGGTCGCGCGCCAGGGCCTTGTTGAGCTCGGCGAGCACGGCGGCCTTGTGCTCCTCGCTGTCCATGTCGATGAAGTCGGCGATGATGATGCCGCCCAGGTTGCGCAGGCGCAGCTGCCGCGCCAGCGCCTGCGCGGCCTCGAGGTTGGTCTTGAAGATGGTGTCGTCGAAGTTGCGCCCGCCGACGTAGGCGCCGGTGTTCACGTCGATGGTGGTCATCGCCTCGGTCTGGTCGATGATCAGGTAGCCGCCCGACTTCAGGTCCACCCGGCGCGCGAGCGCCTTCTCGATCTCGTCTTCCACGCCGAACAGGTCGAACAGCGGCCGCTCGCCGGTGTAGTGCATCACCCTGGACAGCACATTGGGCGTGTAGTCGCGCGCGAACTCGGTGAGCTTGACGAAGTTCTCGCGCGAATCGATCTGGATGCTGCCGGTTTCCTCGGTCACCAGGTCGCGCAGGGCGCGCTTGGCCAGCGGCAGGTCCTGCGACAGGCAGGCCGGGGCCGAGCGCGTCTGCGCCTCGTTCTGGATGAAACGCCAGCGCTTGCGCAGGTAGTCCACGTCGGTGCGGATGTCGGCCTCGCTGGCGGTCTCGGCCATGGTGCGGATGATGTAGCCGCCGCGCTCGCCCTCGGGGATCATGCCCTGCAGCATGCTGCGCAGCTGGTCGCGCTCGACCTCGCTCTCGATGCGCTGCGAGATGCCGATGTGGGTTTCCTGCGGCAGGTAGACCAGCATGCGCCCGGCGATCGAGACCTGGGTCGACAGGCGTGCGCCCTTGGTGCCGATCGGGTCCTTGATCACCTGCACCATGACCGTCTGGCCCTCGTGCAGCATGTGCTCGATGGGCTTGGCCGTCTCCGTGCTGCCGTTGTGGTGCGAGTGGCGCACCTCCCAGATGTCGGCCACATGCAGGAAGGCCGCACGCTCCAGCCCCACGTCGACGAAGGCCGACTGCATGCCCGGCAACACCCTGGCCACCTTGCCCAGGTAGATGTTGCCCACCAGGCCGCGGCTGGCCTCGCGCTCGATATGGATCTCCTGCGCCACGCCCTGCTGCATCACGGCCACCCGGGTTTCCTGCGGGGTGACGTTGATGAGGATGTCTTCGGTCATGCGGCTATTCTGGCACAGGGCGGGCGCGCAGCCGCCGCGGACGCCGCGTCAGGCCGCGAAGTCGCGCATGAGCACGCCGGGACGTGCATCCCCGGGGAGCATGCCGCCGGCGTCGGCCACCTTGACGCCGTTCACCCAGACGCCATGCACGCCGACGGCGTCGGTGTGCAGCCGCCCGGCGCCGCCCGGCAGGTCGTTGACGCGCCGCTTCGGGCCGCGCCCCACCGTGGCGGGATCGAACAGCAGCAGGTCGGCGGCATGGCCCGCCTTGAGCAGGCCGCGCTGCTTCAGGCCGAACACCTCCGCGGTCTGCCCGGTGAGCCGGCGCACCGCCTCCTCCAGCGGCATCTTGCCGAGGTCGCGCGACCAGTGGCCCATCAGGTGCAGGCCGAAGGCGGCGTCGTTGAAGAACGTGAGGTGGGCGCCGGCATCCGACAGGCTCACCAGGCTGTTGGGGTGGTTGAGCATGCGTCCCACCGCATCCTCGTCCGAATTGAGCAGCGTCGCGGTGAACACGGTGTCGAGGTTTTCGGCCAGGGCCAGGTCGAACATGAAGTCGAGCGGATCCACGCCGGCCTCGCGCGCGAGGTCGGCGACGCTGCGCTGCTCGTAGCGGGCGTGCCCGGGGTCGGCGACTTCGACCACCTGCACCTGGTCCCATTCGCCGTTGAACAGGCGAAACACCGTCGGGGCGGCGATCTCCGCGCGCATCGCGTCGCGAAACTCCTTTTGCGCGATGGCGGCCTTGAAGGCCTCGCCTTTCAGGCCCAGCACCTGCTTCCACGACACCAGACCTTCGACCGGGTACGGCGAGTGCAGCGTGAAGTCCATGGTCAGCGGGCAGCAGGACACCGCGCCCAGCAGCTTTCTGCCGCGCGTGTTGGCCGCGGCGATCGCCTCGAGGTCGTTGAAAACCGCCTGCGGGTTGGTCTTGTTGTGCAGGAGCGCCGCGATCACCACCGGGCGCCCCGAGAGCGCCGAGAGCTCTTCGAGGAAGTCGATCCTGGTGTGTCCTCCCTTGGTGAGCATGAACACCCCCTTGCCCGACTCCTTGAGCGAACCCACCAGGGTGCGCAGCTCCGCGTCGTCGGCCAGGCGCGACGGCATGGGCACGCCACCTTCGCCGTTGTGCGCCGGCGAAGTGCTGGTGGCAAAGCCGATCGCGCCGGCGCGCATGGCCTCCTGCAGCAGGCGCTTCATTTCCTGCACTTCGGCGGGCGTGGCGGCGCGCCTGGGCGCGTCCTGGCCCATCACCCAGGTGCGCAGCGACGAATGCCCGGCAAAGGCCGCGATGTTCACCGCCGCGCCCTGCCGCTCCAGCAGCGCCATGTATTCCGGAATGCTCTCGAAATCCCAGCGGATGCCCTGGCGCAGCACGTCCAGCGACATGCCTTCGACCTGGGTGAGGTTCCTCATGATGAGTTCGCGGTCCGCCGGCCGGCAGGGCGCGATGGTAAAACCGCAGTTGCCGATGATTGCGGTGGTCACGCCCAGCGCCGGCGAGGGGCGCAGGGCGCTGTCCCAGGTGATCTGGGCGTCGTAGTGGGTGTGGTTGTCGATAATGCCCGGCATCAGCGCCAGGCCGGCCGCATCGACGCTTTCGCGCGCCCCGTCCGCCACGCTGCCGACGGCGGCGATCCTGCCATCCTTGACAGCGAGGTCGCCGGTCACGGCGGGACGGCCGCTGCCGTCGTAGAGGCGGGCGTTGCGGATGACGAGATCGTGCATGGCGAAGAGGGCGCGGTCGCTATAATTTGGGACTTCGATTTTAACCTGCACGTCTTCGGCAGCCCAGCCTTGCGCACCCCGGGTCAAGAGGCGCATGCCACCGGGTCGCGATGTCAAAACTGCTTGAAAACCTCAACCCGGAACAGTTTCAGGCGGTCACGCTGCCGAACCAGTCCGCCCTGATCCTGGCCGGCGCGGGTTCCGGCAAGACCCGCGTGCTGACCACGCGCATCGCCTGGCTGGTGCAGACCGGCCAGGTCTCTACGGCCAACATCCTTGCCGTCACCTTCACCAACAAGGCGGCGCGCGAGATGCTGCACCGCCTATCGGCCATGCTGCCGGTCAACCTGCGCGGCATGTGGGCCGGCACCTTCCACGGCCTGGCCAACCGGTTCCTGCGCGCGCATCACCGCGAGGCAGGCCTGCCGGCGCTGTTCCAGATCCTCGATTCGGCCGACCAGCTCTCGGCCGTCAAGCGTCTGTTGAAGGCGCTCAATGTCGACGACGAGAAATTCCCGGCCAAGAACGTGATGTGGTTCATCAACGGTTCCAAGGAGGCCGGCCTGCGACCCAGGGACGTGGTCGCCAACGACGACCACAACCGCCGCTTCATCGACTTCTACGCCGCCTACGAGCAGCAGTGCCAGCGCGAGGGCGTGGTCGACTTCGCCGAACTGCTGCTGCGCACCTATGAAGTGCTGTCTAAAAACGAGCCCCTGCGCGAGCATTACCAGGCGCGCTTTCGCCACATCCTGGTCGACGAGTTCCAGGACACCAACGAGCTCCAGTACAAGTGGCTCAAGCTGATCGGCGGCGCCGCCACGGACCACCCCAGCGCGGTGTTCGCGGTGGGCGACGACGACCAGTCGATCTACGCCTTCCGCGGCGCGCGGGTGGGCAACATGCTCGACTTCGAGCGCGATTTCCGCGTGCAGAACCTGATCAAGCTGGAGCAGAACTACCGCTCGCAGGGCAACATCCTCGACGCCGCCAACGCGCTGATCAGGAACAACGGCCGGCGCCTGGGCAAGAACCTCTGGACCGACGCCGGGCATGGCGAGCCGGTGCGGGTGTTCGAGGCGCAGACCGATCTGGACGAGGGGCGCTGGCTGGTGGGCGAGGTCAAGGCGCTGATCGGCGAGGGCGGCCGGCGCGGCGAGATCGCCGTGCTGTACCGTTCCAACGCGCAGTCGCGGGTGATCGAGCAGATGCTTTTTGCCGAAGGCATCCCCTACAAGGTGTACGGCGGACTGCGCTTCTTCGAGCGTGCCGAGGTCAAGCACGCCATCGCCTACCTGCGCCTGCTGGCCAATCCGGACGACGACACCTCGTACGCTCGGGTGGTCAACTTCCCCGCCCGCGGCATCGGCGCGCGCTCGCTTGAGCAACTCGGCGATGCGGCCGGCAAGCGCGACATCGCCAATCCGGCCGGCATATCGCTGTATCGCGCCGTGCCCCTGCTGGCGGGCAAGGCCGGCGCCGCGCTTACCGCCTTCAACGGCCTGATCGACCGCATGCGCGAAGCGACCCGGGAGCTGCCGCTGCCCGAGGTGATCGACCATGTGCTCGAGCATTCCGGCCTGCGCGCCCACTACAAGAACGACCGCGAAGGGCGCGAGCGGCTGGAAAACCTCGACGAACTTCTCAACGCGGCGGCCAACTTCACCCAGGAGGACGAGGACAGCCTGACCGCCTTCCTGACCCATGCGGCCCTGGAGTCCGGCGACAACCAGGCTCAGGAAGGGCAGGATGCGGTGCAGCTGATGACGGTGCACTCGGCCAAGGGCCTGGAATTCAACCAGGTGTTCATCACCGGCCTGGAGGACGGCCTGTTCCCGCACGAGAATTCCATCATGGAAAAGGACGGGCTCGACGAGGAGCGCCGCCTGATGTACGTGGCCATCACCCGCGCCCGGCAGCGCCTGTACCTGTCGTTCGCGCAGACCCGCATGCTGCACGGCCAGACGCGCTACAACATGAAGTCGCGCTTTTTCGACGAATTGCCCGCGGCCGTGCTGAAATGGCTGACGCCGCAGATTTCGGCGCGGCGCGGCAATCTTTGGCAGGGCGACGACGATTTCGCGGCGTTGGCGCGCCCCGCCTATGCCAAGGCCAAGGCGGCCGCGGATTCCGGCTACCGCATCGGCCAGAGCGTGCTGCACGCCAAGTTCGGCACCGGGGTCATCGTCAACTCCGAGGGGTCCGGCCAGGATGCGCGGGTGCAGGTCAATTTCGGCCGCAGCGGCGTGAAGTGGCTGGCCCTGGCCTATGCCAAGCTGGAACCGGTCTAGGGCGGCGCGCCGCCTGGATCAGTCGGCCCGCGCGGGAGGCTGCGGGCGCTCCGGGAACAGGGCCACGTAGCTCGAGTAATACGAGCACACGAAGGTGCAGGCGACGATCAGCCCGTAGGGCACCAGAATGAACGACAGCAGCAGGTTGGCCGCATCCGCCGGCAGCAGCAGGCGGATCAGCTTCGAGAAGGGCAGCGGCAGACCCACCTGGAGCAGCGCCCACAGTACGCCGTACACCATGAAGGCGCGCAGGTTGCGCCACGAGGCGGCCAAGCTGAAGAACAGCGCCTTGACCGGTTTCATGCCATGCCAGTGCACCAGAGCCGGGGCAAACCAGAAGGCGAGCAGGATGGGGATGTAGAGCGGCAAGGCGAACATCAGCGTGCGCAGCGAACCCATCGGGCTGCCGGGTGTGCCGGGCACCGGCGTACCCGCAACTTTCGGGCCGGCCATCCAGAGGCCCAGCAGCATGACCGCAAACACCAGCGCGGCATACGCGAAGCCCAGTTGCAGGAAGGCGCGCGCATTGGCGCGCACCGGCGCGAGCACCGCGGTCGGGCCCGGCATGCGGCCGTGCTGGGCCTCGGAGGCCGCGAGCATCAGGCCCGCGGTGAGCGCGGGCATCAGAATCAGCCCGATCACCGGCCCGACGAACGGAATGAACATCGAGGCCAGAAGCACCAGCCAGACCGCCGGGCACAGGGCCAGCCAGGCGAACGGATAGGCCCGGAAAACGCGGTAGCCGTGCGCCACCCACAGGGCGCCGTGCAGGGCGGGGACGGTCTTCACATCCATGGCGCCACCCGGTTGCGGCGCCGCGCGAGGATGCGCTCAAAGTGGCCGGGGTCGTGCGGGGTGACCAGTTGGCCGGGTCGCGGCAGGTGGAAGTCAAACAGGCGCGAAAGCCAGAAACGCAGGGCACCAGCACGCAGCATGACGTCCCATGCGGCGCGCTCTTCCGCGCCGAAAGCCCGTACGTGGTGGTACGCGCCGAGGAACTCCGCCACCTGCTCGTCGACCAGTTCGCCCGCAGCGGGACCGTCGCGCACGATGCACCAGTCGTTGACGCAGACGGCAACATCGAACAGCAGGCAATCGAAGCCGGCAAAGTAGAAGTCGATGAAACCGCCCAGGTCGGCGCCGTCGAACAGCACGTTGTCGCGGAACAGGTCGGCGTGAACCGGGCCGCGCGGCAGGCGGTCGTGGCGGTGGCTGGCCTGGAAGGCAAGTTCGCTCTCCAGTAGGGCAGCGGCCGCCGGTTCCATGAAGGGCCTGACCTGCGGCGCGGTGGCCGCCCACCAGTGCGGCCCGCGCGGATTCTCGCGGAACCCCTTGAAGGCGGCGCCGGCTATGTGCATGCGCGCGAGCATTGCGGCGACCTGCGTGCGGTCGGCCGCGGAAGGAAGCATGTGCGAGCGGCCGGCAAGGCGCCGCACGATGGCGGCCGGCTTGGCTTTGAGCATGCTGAAGTTGCGGCCGGCGCGGTCGGCGATGGGGCCGGGGCAGGGAATGCCGCTGGCGGCGAGATGGGCGGTCAAGTCGAGGTAGAACGGCAGTTCATCGGACGTGAGCTTCTCGAATATCGTGAGCACGAACTCGCCGCCAGTGGTGGAGAGGAAGAAATTGCTGTTCTCGATTCCGGCGGCGATGCCGTCCAGGCGCACCAGCGTGCCGACATCGAACCCCGCCAGCCAGGGCGCCAGTTCTTCCGACGTGACGGGAGTGAAGACGGCCATGGCCCCTAGCGCGCAAGAGTGGCGTCGCAGACTTCAGGTGCAGTCGCCCGCGGCGTGTTCAGAACGTGCCGATCACCCACATCGGAACGCTCAGGTTGTGCGCGTCCGCCGGGCCCTGGGCCGGGCTGGCGAACTGGCCGTCGCCCCGTTGGTCGATCAGCACGTAGGGCGTGCCGCCCGGAGGCGTGACGCGCACCATGTAGAGCTTGCCGCCGATGCGGAATTCCTCGATCTTGTCGTTGCCGCGCTGGCGGATGGTGATCTGCGGCTCCATGGCCGGGTCGATGGACATGCGCGGTGGCGGCGGCACTTCCGGCAGCGGCTCGAGCTTGCCCGGCCCCTGCTGGGCATGAGCCCCGCAGGCCACGAGCAGGGCCAGCCAGCCCGATACGAGGAGTTTTGCTTTCATGAGCAGGATTGTAGCAAGGGCCGCGCGCTATAGATATTGCAGGCCTTCGCGGTCGGAGCTGGTGGGCGCAAAACCCTTGGCCTCGTAGAACTTGAAGATGGTCTCCACGATGGCGTCCGGATCGTCGATCACCTGCATGAGGTCGACGTCGCCGGGATTGATCAGTTGCGCCCCCTCCAGTTCGGTGCGCAGCCAGTCCAGCAGGCCCTTCCAGAACGTGCCGCCCACCAGGATGATGGGCATCCTGGGCGTCTTGCGTGTCTGGATCAGGGTGAGCGCTTCGGTCAGCTCGTCGAGCGTGCCGAAGCCGCCCGGCATGACCACGTAGGCGCAGGCAAACTTGACGAACATGTACTTGCGGGCGAAAAAATGCTTGAAGTACAGCGCGACATTCTGGAAGGCATTGCTGCGCTGCTCGCGCGGCAGTTCGATGTTCAGGCCGACCGCCGCGCTCTTGCCGTGGAAGGCGCCGCGGTTGGCGGCTTCCATGACGCCCGGCCCGCCGCCGGAGATCACCGAGAACCCGGCGTCCGAAAGCTTGCGGGCAATCACCTCCGCCTGCTTGTAGTAGGGGTCCTCGGGCTTCAGGCGCGCCGAGCCGAACAGCGACACCGCCGGGCGCAGGTGCTCGAGGCGCTCGGTGGCCTCGACGAATTCGGACATGATGCCGAACAGGCGCCATGCCTCGCGAGCCGAATTCTCGGCGGCCATATCGCCGCGGTTGACCTTCACAGCCATGATCGATTCATCCAGTGGGTTGGATCGCACGGGCGGCGCTCGCGTACACTGCCACCCGGACCGATGCGCCGCTCTCCGGCGCGCCGTCCGAGACTCTAACAGGCCGGGACACTCACAGGGACTATCCTGGACCAACAGGGACATCGAGGAAGCACCGGATGCCAAGACTGCTGATGGTCGACGGTTCGTCGTACCTCTATCGCGCTTTTCACGCCTTGCCGGACCTGCGCAGCCCGGATGGCACCCCGACGGGCGCCATGCACGGCATGGTGAGCATGCTCAAGAAGCTGCGCAGCCAGTACGCGGCCGACTACTGCGCCTGCGTGTTTGACGCCAAGGGCAAGACCTTCCGCGACGACATCTATCCGCAGTACAAGGCGCAGCGTGCGCCCATGCCGGACGACCTGGTGCGGCAGATCGAGCCGATCCACGCGTTGGTGCGCGCCATGGGCTGGCCGCTCATCATGATGGAGGGCGTGGAAGCCGACGACGTCATCGGCACGCTCGCGCGCATCGCCGCCGAGTCGGGCATCGAGACGGTGATTTCCACCGGCGACAAGGACCTGGCGCAGCTGGTCGGGCCGCATGTCACGCTCATCAACACCATGAGCAACGAGCGCCTCGACGCGGACGCCGTCCAGGCCAAGTTCGGCGTGCCGCCCGAGCGCATCGTCGACTACCTCGCGCTGATGGGTGACGCGGTCGACAATGTCCCGGGCGTGGAGAAGGTCGGCCCGAAGACGGCGGCGAAGTGGATCACGGAATTCGGCTCGCTCGACGGCGTGATCGCCAATGCCGGCGCGGTCAAGGGGGTGGCGGGCGAGAACCTGCGCCGCGCGCTCGACTGGTTGCCCACCGGCCGCACGCTGGTGACGGTCAAGTGCGACGTCGGGGGCCTCTCCGTGGAGTCGCTCAAGCCCGAGCCGGTGGACCAGGCGCGCCTGCGCGAGATGTACGGCCGCTTCGGCTTCCGCACCTGGCTGCGCGAACTCGAGGGCGACGCGGTGCCTGCCGCCGAAGCCGCCGCGCCGGGCGCGAGCGACGCGCCGGAGACGCGGCGCGAACTGCCCGGCGAGCGGCCCAGGCATTACGAAACCATCCTGACCGAGGCGCAGTTGCGCGCCTGGGTGGCACGGCTCGAGGCGGCGGACCTGGCCGCCGTGGATACCGAGACGACCGGCCTGGACCCGATGCGCGCGCGCATCGTCGGCATCTCCTTCGCGCTCGAGCCTTATGCGGGCGCCTACCTGCCGCTGGCCCATGCGGGACCGGACGCGCAGGGGCAGATGCCATTCGAGGCGGCGATTGCGATCCTCAGGCCCTGGCTGGAGAGCCCGGCGCATGCCAAGGTCGGGCAGAACCTGAAGTACGACGCGCACATCTTCGCCAACCACGGCATCACGCTGGCGGGCATCGCCCACGATACGCTGCTGCAAAGCTACGTGATCGAGTCGCACAAGAGCCACGACATGGATTCGCTCGCCATGCGTCACCTGGGGCGCACCACCATCAAGTACGAGGAGGTGGCGGGCAAGGGCGCCGGGCAGATCGGCTTCGAGCAGGTGGCGATCGACAAGGCGACCGCGTATTCGGCCGAGGATTCCGAGGTCACCCTGCAATTGCACCAGACGCTCTGGCCGCAGGTCGCCGCCGATCCCAAGCTCAAATTCATCTACGAGCTGGAAATGCCGGTTTCCAGGGTGTTGATGCAGATGGAGCGCACCGGCGTGCTCATCGACGCCGCCCTGCTGGAAAAGCAGGGCAATGAGCTCGGTGCGACCATGATCTCACTCGAGCGCAAGGCCTTCGATCTGGCCGGGCAGCCGTTCAACCTGGGCAGCCCCAAGCAGATCGGCGAGATCTTCTTCGAGCGCATGAAACTGCCGGTAATCAAGAAAACCCCGTCGGGCGCGCCTTCCACCGACGAGGAGGTGCTGCAGAAGCTGGCCGAGGACTATCCGCTGCCCAAGGTGCTGCTTGACTACCGCAGCCTGTCCAAACTCAAGAGCACCTATACCGACAAGCTGCCGCGCATGGTCAATCCCGCCACCGGGCGGGTGCATACCAACTACGCCCAGGCGGTGGCGGTGACCGGGCGACTGGCGTCCAACGACCCGAACCTGCAGAACATACCGATCCGCACTGCGGAAGGGCGGCGCATACGCGAGGCCTTCATCGCGCCGCCCGGCAGCGTGATCATGTCGGCGGACTACTCGCAGATCGAATTGCGGATCATGGCGCACATATCCAAGGATCCGGCCCTGCTGGCCGCGTTCGCCGCCGGCGAGGACGTGCATCGCGCGACCGCCGCGGAGATCTTCGGCACGCCGCGTGCGGAGGTGACCGCGGAGCAGCGGCGCTATGCAAAGGTGATCAATTTCGGCCTGATCTACGGCATGAGCGCCTTCGGCCTGGCCGCCAACCTCAACATCGAGCGCGATGCGGCCAGGAACTACATCGACCGCTATTTCGAGCGCTTCGCGGGGGTCAAGCGCTACATGGACGACACCCGCATCGCCGCCAAGGCACAGGGCTATGTGGAGACCGCGTTCGGCCGGCGCCTGTGGCTGCCGGAGATCAACAGCCCCAACGGGCCGCGCCGCCAGGGCGCGGAGCGCGCGGCCATCAATGCGCCCATGCAGGGCACGGCGGCGGACCTGATCAAGATGTCGATGATCGCGGTGGCCGAGCGCATTGCCGGCGCCGGCCTGCGCTCGCGCCTGGTGATGCAGGTGCATGACGAACTGGTGCTCGAGGTCCCCGAGAGCGAACTCGCGCTGATGCGGGAAACAGTGCCGCAGCTGATGGCCTGCGTGGCGCGGCTCGATGTCCCCTTGCTGGCCGAGGTGGGGGTGGGGCCGAACTGGGAGCAGGCGCACTAGCGCACGTCCGCCGGCGCCCGGTGACGCCTGCCGGGCCTGACGGCCTAGCGGAAACGCTGGGCGGAAAAAGGCGCGCAATCGACGGTGAGCGGCTTCGCGCCGACCATGTCGGCGACGATGCGTCCGCTGACCGGCGCGCTGGCGAGGCCCACATGGCCGTGACCGAAGGCGTGCAAGACGTCGGCACACCCCGATGCCTCGCCGAGAACCGGCAGCCCGTCGGGCGTGGAAGGCCGATGGCCCATCCATCGGCTCGCGACCGCCGCGCGACCGTCCCGGCGCAGCGGCGGATAGGCACGCAGGGCATGGTCCACCAGGATATCGGCGCGGCGCCAATCGGGAGGCGCATGCGGGGCGGCCAGTTCCACCTGGCCCGCCAGGCGCAATCCGCCGAGAGTCGAGGTGTTGCCCATCTTGCCGTCGGCCGGCATCACCGGCACCGGCAATTCGAAGCCGGCATCGGCCAGCACGGCGTGATAGCCGCGTTCGCTTTCCAGAAGGACGCGGTCGCCCGCCTGGGCGGCGAGCTCCTTCGAGCCGATACCTGCGGCGATGACCGCCCTGTCGCAGGCAATCGGTCCGTGTTCGGTGGCGACGGCGCGCAGTCGGCCTCCCGCAATGTCGAGCCCGGTGGCCTCCGCGCGCATCAGCCGGCCGCCCTGCGCCGCCACATGGCGCGCCAGGGATGCGACATAGCCGCCGGGATCGAGGCAATGCGCGCCTTCCGGCACGAGGACGCCGAAGCGATAACGCGCATCGAGCATGGGCAAGAGGGCGCGCAAGTCGGCTTCCTCGAGCTCGCGCCAGCCGACGCGGTTGTCGCGGCGCAGGCGCCAGGCCAGGGCTTCGCCGGCAAAGGCGGCCCGGTCGGCATAGGCGTACAGCAGGCCCTGGCGGGCGATCAGATGCGCCACGCCGGCCTGCAGCGCCTGGGCGGCGTGGCGCGCCGGCGCATCACACAGCAAGGAGGAGAGGGCGCGGGCGGTTCTTTCCACCCGCGCCACGCTGCTGCCCGCACGGACGAATCGCAGAAGCCAGGGCGCCAGGGCCGGCAGGGCGCTCCAGCGCAGGGTCAGGGCGCCCTTGCGGTCCAGCAGATAGCCCGGCAGTTTCTTCCACAAGCCGGGCATGGACATCGGCACGACCGAAGCCGGGCTGATCCAGGCGCCGTTGCCGTAACTGGCGGCCTGTTCGCCGCCGGGCTCGGCGGCATCGACGAGGGTGACCGCATGGCCATCGCGACGCAGCTCGATTGCGCAGCAGGTGCCGACGATGCCGGCCCCGATGACGACCACATGCATTACTTGGAGACGCCCATCACGGCGTCGGGCAGCCAGGTAACCACGCCCGGGAACACTGTGATGATGCCTATGCACACCACCAGGCAGGCGAAGAACGGGATCGCCGCCCGCGCGATGGCATTGGAGTCCTTGCCGGTCATGTTCTGCAGCACGAAAAGGTTGAAGCCGACCGGCGGCGTCACCTCTGCAATCTCCACCAGCAGCACGATGAATATGCCGAACCACACCAGGTCGAAGCCGGCTTTCTGGATCATCGGCAACACCACCGCGGCGGTAAGCACGATCATCGAGATGCCGTCCAAGGCCGTGCCCAGGATCAGGTAGACCACCGTCAGCACGCCGATCAGGGCCAGCGGGCTCAGTCCCAGGCCGTTGACCCACTCGGCCAGCTCGCGCGGAATGCCGGTGAAGGCCATGGTCTTGGTGAGGAAGGCCGCGCCCGCCAGGATGAACATGATCATGCAGGACACCCGGGTGGCGCCCATTAGGCTGGCCTTGAAATTCTCCCAGGTGAGGCTCCTGCTGTTCCAGGCGATCGCCAGCGAGCCAAGCACCCCGTAGGCGGCGCATTCGGTGGCTGTGGCCCAGCCCGCCACCAGTACCCAGACGATGAAGATGATCAGCAGTGTGCAGGGGATCAGGTTGCCGGACTTGCGGATCTTTTCCTTAAGGCTCATCTCCTCGCCCGGCGGCGGCACCTTGTCCGGATTGCGCAGCGACCACCAGCCGATGTAGCCCGAAAACAGTGCCATCAGGATGAATCCCGGAATGAAGCCCGCCAGGAAAATCCTGATGATCGAGGCATCGGCGGCCACCGCGTAGACCACCATGGTGATCGAGGGCGGAATCAGGATGCCGAGCGTGCCGGCGGTGGCCAGGCTGCCGAGCGCGAGATTCTCGTCGTAACCGCGCTTCTTGAGTTCGGGCAGGGCCACCTTGGCGATGGTCGCGCAGGTGGCGGCCGACGAGCCCGACACCGAGCCGAAGATGCCGCACCCCAGGATGGTGGTGTGCATCAGCCGGCCGGGCACGCGGTTGAGCCAGGGGGCGAGTCCCTCGAACATCTCCTCGGACAGCTTGGTGCGGAACAGGATCTCGCCCATCCAGATGAACATCGGCAAGGCTGCCAGTTCCCACGAGTTGTTGGAGTCCCAGAACGCCGAAAACAGGTTCTTGCCCCAGATCATGGGCGGCTGGCTGGTGAAAAGCGCCATGCCGATCCAGCCGACGATGGCCAGGGTGATGGCGATCCAGACGCCGCCCGCCAGGAACAGCAGCATGACCATGAGCAGGAAACCGCCGATCTCGACCACGCTCACGCCCGGCACCCCGCGTCATGCGCAGGCCTTGCGCCAGGCATGGTGCCGGTCCCCGCCAGGCCTGGTGAGGCGCTCATACATCCTCCGAAAAGTCGCCCTTGGCATGACGTTCTTCGACCGCCGTGACGTAGGTAGGCCGGGCGCCGCCGATGACGCGTACCAGTTCATCGACCATAGCGACGAAAAACAGGGTGGAGCCGATGACGATCGACAGTTGCGGTATCCAGATCGGAATGACGATCAGGCCGCCCGACATGTCCTTGACAACGAAGCTGTCGTAGACATAAGCCGTCACCGACCAGGCGAGGTAGCCGGTGAACAGGCAGCCCACCACCAGCCCGATGATCTCGAAGACGCGCCGCTTCGGCGGCGAGAGGCTTTCCAGCAGCAGGCCGACGCGTACGAAGTCGCCGTGCTTGAAGGTGTGCGCCATGCCGAAGAACGCCGCCGCTGCCGTCAGCCAGGAGACGATATCCTCGAAGCCGCCCGTGCGCCAGCCGATCACCCGGAACATCGAGGTCCCGATCATGACCGCGAAGATCGCGAAAACGAAAAACGCCGCGAGGACCCCCGCGGCGTCGAACAGGCCGTCGAGCAGGCGCCGGATCATCGGCATCCCCCGCCGGGGCCGGTCGCGTGCTTATTTCTTACGATAGGCATCGACAATCGCCTTGCCGTCCGGGCCGGCCTTCTTGAGCCAGTCTTCGAGCATGATGGTGCCCACCTGCTTGAAGTCGGCGACCAGCTTGGGGGAAGGCGGCAGCACCTTCATGCCTTTTTCAGCCAAGGCTTTCTTGTACCACTCGTTTTTCTCGTCGGAGATCTTCCATCCGCGCATCTCGGCGTCGCGCGCCGCCTTCATGACGCCGTCCTGGCTGGCCTTGTCGAGGGCGTCGAAGGCCCGCTTGTTGACAAGCACGGCGTTCTTGGGCAGCCAGGCCTGGGTGTCGTACCAGTACTTGATGTGCTCGTAGGTCTTGGAGTCGTACCCGGTGGCACCCGAGGACATGTAGGACTCGACCGCGCCGGTGGCGAGCGCCTGCGGCAGCTCGGCCGCCTGCACCGTGACCGGCTGGGCGCCGATGAGTTCCGCGACCTTGGCGGTCGACGGGCTGTAGGCGCGCCATTTGAGGCCGCGCATGTCGGCCACCGAGGCGATCTCCTTCTTGACGTAGAGCCCTTGCGGCGGCCAGGCCACCATGTAGAGAACCATCATGCCGCCCTCGGCCAGTTTCTTGTCGAGGAAGGGCTTGCTGGCGTCGGACAGCTTGCGCGCGTCCTTGAAGCTGGTGGCGAGAAAGGGCAGGCCGTCGACGCCGTAGATTGGCCACTCGTTTTCAAAATTCACCAGCAGCACTTCGCCGATCTGCGCCTGGCCGTTCTGCACGGCGCGCTTGATTTCAGGTGCCTTGAACAACGATGCGTTGGGATGTACCGTGATGCGCAGTTTGCCGCCGGTGTTCTTTTCCACATCAGCGGCAAATTGGACAGCGATTTCGGTATGGAAGTTGGCGGCCGGATAGGCGGTGGGCATGTCCCACTTGGTCTGGGCGTGGGCTACGCCTACGACGGCCAGCGCCGCGGCCAGCAATGTTGCTGAAAAACGCATTTGTTCTCCTCTAGGGATCAGTGGGTGTGTGGCGTGGCTACCTGTCCGCCTGAGTGCAGGAGAAATCAAGCAACTAGCGTGCCGTGACCATGAATTGTAGCGTGGCACCGAGGCATTCGGCCGGGTCGAGGCGGATGAGGCGGTCGCGGCGCTCGCTGCGCAGGCGCGCCGCCGCGATGCACGCTGCGACCGGCTCGAGCGAAGCGCAGCGGAATGTCAGGCCGGTCATGCGCGCGGGCCCCTGGCCGCGCGACAGGCGCAGCGCGCAACCGGCAAGGTCGAACCGGGCGCCGGCGCCGGATCCGATCGGCGTCGCGCCAGTGCATGCGGCGTAGTCCGCCAATGCGGCCGGTACGTCGGGCAGTTCGATGTCGATGGCCGCGATGCCGGTTGCGCCATTGGCATGGATCTGCCACTCCGGCCGCCACACCATGCCCGGGGTCTGCTGCTGGCAGAAATAGAACCAGGTACCGGGCACCGCGTCGGGTTCCAGGCGGGTCACGCGGAACGCGGCGATGCCCGCGCTGCCGTCGGGCAGGTCCACCGGCCGCGAAAACGCCTGCACCGGACGCGGCTTGAGGCCGGCCGCCAGCAGCTCGCTGCGGGTGGTGTCCGCGTCCGGCGCGTTGAGGACCGTCGCCATGAGTCCGAGAGGGCGCTCGACGAGTTCCGGGCGCTTGGCCGGCGGCGCCCCGGGCGGATAGCCCAGCAGCTCGAGGTAATCCGTGCCGAACACGATGGTGTGGTTGATGGACCCGAGGGTATGGAAGCCGCGCGCGCCGACCTGGAAGCCCAGGCGCGTGAACAGCTCCGCCGCCGCGTCGGTGCGGTCGCGGGTGTTGATGACGACATGATCCAGGGTGCGCATGCCGGCATCTTATTACGCCGGCACATGCGCACGCCGGCCGGCGCGGCGATAATCGGACGCATCCGAACCAGCAGCGAGCGTTTGCCGATGACCGATCCCAGCGGGGCCGAGGCCCTTGTCCGCATGTTGCAGCTCTCCGGCGTCAAGTACATCTTCGGCCTGTGCGGCGATACCAGCCTGCCCCTGTACGACGCGCTGGCGCGCCTGGATCATGGCATGGCGCATGTTCTCACCCGCGACGAGCGCAGCGCGGCCTACATGGCGGACGGCTATGCGCGCATCGCGCGGCGGCCCGGTGTCTGTGAAGGCCCGTCCGGTGGCGGTGCCACCTACATCCTGCCCGGGGTGGTGGAAGCGAACGAGTCCTCCGTGCCGGTGCTGGCGATCACCACCGATATCGCCACCACCTCGCGCGGGCGCTACACCCTGACCGAGCTCGACCAGGCGGCGCTGTTTCGCCCGCTCACCAAGTGGAACGCCACGGCGAATGTCGCCGCCGATATCCCGCGCCTGATCCGCGCGGCATTCTCGGCCATGACCACCGGACGCACCGGCGCTGCCCATCTTTGCCTGCCCTTCGATGCGCAGAAAGGCGCGGTCGATCCCGGGGAGTTGTGGGTCGACCCGGCCGTGGCAACCTATCCGGCCCGGCGCAGCGGTGCCGACCCGCAGGAGGTCGAGCGTGCCGCCGCCCTGATCGCCTCGACTGCCAACAGGCTGGTGATCGTGGGCGGCGGCGTCGTGCTGTCGGGCGCGGAACGCGAATTGGCCGAGTTCGCCGCCAGGTCCGGGGCGATGGTGGCCACCACCATCTCCGGCCAGGGCAGCCTGGCCGAGACCGACCCTTCCTGTGTCGGCGTGGTCGGCAGCAATGGCGGCACGCCGGAGACCCGCGCCATCGTCGATATGGCCGACCTGGTGATTTACATCGGCTGCCGGGCCGGCAGCGTGACCACCGAGCGCCGCCGGCATCCGGCGCCCGGCCGCACGCGCGTGATCCACATCGACGTCGACCCGGCGGTCATCGGCGCCAACTACGCCGCCGACGTTGGGCTGGCAGGCGATGCGAAGCTGGTGTTGCGCCAGCTCATCGGCGCCCTCGACGGGCATGCCGCGTTCGCGCTGCCGGCGCGCCTGGACGCCGCGGCGGTCGCCGCGGCCAAGGAAAGCAAGCGCGCGGCTTTCATGCGACTGGCCCTGTCGGACGAGCAACCGATCCGCCCCGAACGCGTCGTGCATGAACTGCGCGAGGCGCTGCCCGCGCAGGCGATCGTGGTGGCCGATCCGGGGACGCCGTGTCCGTATTTGTCCGCCTATTTCGAGATCCGCAGCACCGGTAGACGCTTTTTTTCCAATCGCGCGCATGGGGCGCTCGGCTACAGCATGTCGGCCGCGGTCGGCGCACATTTTGCCGATCCGCATGTGCCGGTGGTAGCAGTGATGGGGGACGGCAGCTTCGGCTTCACCGCGGGCGAAATGGAAACTATCGTGCGCCACAAGGTGCCCGTGGTGATGCTGGTGATCTCCAATGCCGTCTATGGCTGGATCAAGGCGGGGCAGAAGTCGGGTTTCGATGCGCGCTACTTCTCGGTCGATTTCAGCCGCACCGATCATGCGGCGGTGGCCGCCGCCTACGGCGTGAAAAGCTGGCGTGTCGAAGATCCGGCCAGGCTCGCGCAGACGCTGCGCGCCGCCCTCGATTGCGGCGGGCCCGCCCTGGTCGACATCGTTTGCCAGCCACTGCACGAAACGCGTGCGCCGGTCAGCGAGTGGGTGGCGTAGGGCAGGGGCGGGCTGGCGGCGGGGGAGGCCGCGGCGCCGGCTGCCTGGGCGTGGTGATGCTCGAGACGCGTTTCCCGCGCCCGCCGGGAGCCATCGGCAATCCCGCGAGTTTTGCCTACCCGGTGCGCTATGCGGTGGTGCGGGGCGCGTCGCCGCAACGCGTGGTCCGTGAGCGGGCAGCAGGTCTGCTCGCGCCGTTCATCGAGGCTGCACGCTCTCTCGAGCGCGAAGGCTGTAGCGCGATCACGACCAGTTGCGGTTTCCTGGCCTTGTTCCAGGACGCGGTCGCAGGCGCCTTGGGTGTGCCGTTCGCGGCATCGAGCCTGCTGCAATTGCCGAGGCTGGCCGCCATGCTCCCCGGCAGGCAACGGCCCGGGGTCATCACCATTTCGGATGCGGCCCTCGGTCCGGATCACCCGCGCGGCGCGGGCGCGGCCCCGGACACGCCGGTAGCCGGCGTGCGCCCCGACGGCGAGTTCGCGCGCGCGATTCTGGGCGACCAGCCCACCCTGGACATGGCCCTGCTCGAAAGGGAAGTCCTCGAGGCGGGCGAGCGCCTGATCACCCGGCATCCGGACATCGGCGCCATCGTGCTCGAATGCACCAACATGCCCCCATATACGGCCGCGCTGCGCGCGGCCACCGGCCTGCCGGTTTACGACGCGCTCACGCTGGCCGACCGCCTGATGGGGGCGATGGGCGAACCCGACTCGCTCACCTCGCGCGTGACACGCCCGGCGGAGTCGTAGCTGCGCTCATCCAGCCGTGTCGACCCGTCCTCGCGGACGATCAGGACGCAGCCGCTGCGGGTGCCGTACAGCGGGGCGACGATCATGCGCGGCGCGAGCAGGCGCTCGCGATCCAGGCCGATGCCGGTATCCGGAAGCGCGTCGTCGGGCGGCCTGCGCGTGTCGGCCAGCACGGCGAGCAGATCGCGCACCAGGGCATTTTCGTCGCGCGCCGCGCTGCCGATGCGCTGCAGGTCGGCGCTGAGGCCCGCGGCCTTGGGCCACGGCGTGTTCAGGCGGGCATTGCTGAGGCTGTGAAAGCCCGGGGTCAGGGTTTGCGCCTGCGGCGCGTGGTCGCCGGCATACGCCAGCGCGCCACCATCGCCGGCAAGCAGGTTGAAGCCGTTGTATCGCCCTGCCTGCGCCGCGACGGACTGGCAGTAGGCGTGGGCCGGGTCGTTGCCGCGCAGAAACTCGGCCACCAGATGGCCGCGCGAGCGCATCGCCGCCCGCGGCCCGCCGCTGGTTCGATGGTTGGTCAGGGCGGCAAACCGGCCCTGCCGCGTCACGCCCATCCATGTGCCGCCGTCCTGCAGGTCGCGCCCGCCCAGGATGTGCGGTGCGTCATCCCAGTAGCCGGCATGTGCCGTCGGGCGGGCGTGGTATTCGTCGCGGTTGGCCGCCACCAGCAGGCGGATGCCGGGAATCGCCCTCCAGGCTAGCGCGATCAGGCACATGTCAGGTCAGGCCAGCGGGTCGTGAAAGACTTCGCCGTGGCGTACCGAACCTTCGGCCAGGAAGCGTTCGATGCCGAAGCGCACCACACAGTCGGCCAGGGCGGCGTCGAACAGGAGCCGCTGGTGGACGCCCTCGTAGATTTCCATCCACGTCACGGCATCGGTGGTTTTTTTCTTCAGCCGGCCGCGGATGCCGGTCAGGCGCAGGATGTCAGATTGCATGCCGACGACGACCGGAAGGAACTCGCCGCGCGCATCGACAGGCACCTTGTAGTAGATGTAGTAATCGTAGATTTCGCTCATGCCGCTTCTGGAAGCGCGTACGGCAGGTCGACGAACGAGAGCGCGGGGCCGTCAGGCCCACCGAGGTGGATCGAGGTTTCGGCCCGGCTTTGCATGGACACTACCGCGAGCAACTCGCAGGTTCCGTCCGCATGCATGACAGCGTTGGCGACCTGGCCGCATTCCTGCGCGTTGGCTCCGCCGGAGTAAAGCGCCTGGCCGGCCGCAGGCGGCGCGCCTAGACCGCCGACAAGCGCCCGGTACATGCGCCGCTTGACGGCGCCGCGATAATGTGCGCGCGCCACGACTTCCTGCCCGGGATAGCATCCTTTCTTGAAGTTGATGCCGCCCAAGGCGTCGAGGTTCACCATCTGGGGCACGAACTGGTCCTGGGTGGCGGCGGTGATCCAGGATTCGCCCGCGCGGATCATGCCCGCAGCCCAAGGCGAATCATCGGCCGGCGCCGCCAAGGGCAGGGATTGCGCCTCGACGTGCAGGTGACGGGAAGTGCCTTCCACCGCCGGCAGGCCGACGCGCGTGACACCGGCGTCGTGGCGGACCGCGAACGGCGCGAGCGCGCTGTCTGCACCAAGCGAGCCGACCACGCGCAGTTCGCCGGCCGTCTCCTCGATCACCACTTTCGAGCGCAGCACGAACATGCGCAGGCGCTTGGCCACAGTGGCGGCGATGGAGCCGTCGCAGGCGAGCATGATGTTGCCGTGCTCGTCGTGCCAGACCAGGAAGCCGGCCAGCATCCGTCCCTTCGGGGAACAGTAGGACGACCATTGGGCCTGGTCGGCGCCCAGAGACAGCAGATCATTGCTCAGTTGTCCGTGCAGGAACGTGCGCGCATCGGCGCCGGAGACGCGCAACAGCGCCCAGCTTGCCAGGTGGGCTTGTCCGTGATGGGGGGCTGGAACAGGGGTGGACGTTTTCATGTTCAAAGTGTCCTCATGCGTCTATTATACGGGCCGGTGTTCTTCAGATGGTTTCATGTTCCGCATATTCAAGGCGCTGATTTTCCTGAGTATTTTGAGCTTGGCCTGCGCGGGTGGGGGAATCTGGTGGTATGCCCACCGTCCGATCACGCTGGCCACGGACAACGTCGACTTGATCATTCCGCCGGGTAGTTCGATGCGCACCGCGGCACGACTCGCCAGCGCGGCCATGCCGGTGTATCCGGACGCTCTGGTACTGCTGGCACGGATGTCCGGCCAAGACACGCGCATCAAGGCGGGCAGTTACGAAATCGCCTCGGGCGTAACCCCGCTGGAACTGATCGACAAGCTCACCCGCGGCGATGTGACCCAGCAGGAACTGACCATTCCGGAAGGCTGGAGTTTTCGCCAGTTTCGTGCCGCCCTGGACGCGCATGAGGCCGTGGCGCACACCACTCGCGGGCTCACGGATGCGCAGGTGCTGGAACTGATCGCCAGCGCCGAACCGGGCGCCAAATTCGACCATCCGGAAGGTCTGTTTTTTCCGGATACCTACCTGTTTGCCAAGGGCGCCGCGGATGTGGCGATCCTGCGCCGCGCCTACCGTGCCATGGCCCGCCATCTGGCAGGGGAGTGGCAAAGACGCGCTGCGGGCGTACCTTACGCCAGCCCGTACGAAGCGCTCATCATGGCGTCCATCGTCGAGAAGGAAACCGGGCAGGCACGCGAACGGCCCCTCATTGCCGGCGTGTTCGTCAACCGGCTGCGCCGTGGCATGCTGCTGCAGACCGATCCGACCGTCATCTACGGCCTCGGCGCTGCCTTCGACGGCAATCTGCGCAGGCGCGATCTCCAGCAGGACGGCCCCTACAATACCTACACGCGGGCTGGCCTGCCGCCCACGCCGATCGCGCTGCCTGGGCTGGCCGCCCTGCAGGCCGCGCTGAACCCCGCGCGTACCGACGCGTTGTACTTCGTCGCGCGCGGCGACGGTACGCACGAGTTTTCAGCCTCGCTCGAGGCGCATAACCGTGCGGTCAATCGCTTCCAGAGGCGCGGGGGATGAGCACACGCGCGCCGATACCGCATGGGGCAAGCGTCGGGAGGGCATGATGATGCGTGGGCGCTTCATCACCTTCGAGGGGCTCGACGGGGCCGGCAAGTCCACCCATATCGACGCGACTGCCGGACGCCTGCGCGCGCGCGGCCTCGAGGTGGTAGTCACGCGCGAACCGGGCGGCACGCCGCTGGGCGAGCGCCTGCGCGCGCTGCTTCTATCCGAGCCCATGCATCTGGAAACCGAGACGCTGCTGATGTTCGCGGCGCGGCGTGAGCATGTGGCACGCGTCATCACCCCGGCGCTTGCGCGCGGCGCCTGGGTGGTATGCGATCGATTCACCGATGCCACGCGCGCCTACCAGGGGGGCGGGCGCGGCGTGGCCGCGGAGAAGATCGAGCTGCTGGCCCAATGGGTGCATCCCGGTCTCGCCCCAGATCGCACGTTCCTTTTCGACCTGCCCCCGGAGGTCGCCCGCGGACGCATCGCCGGGCAGCGGGATCTGGACCGGTTCGAGCAGGAAAAGGCCGACTTCCACGCCCGCGTACGCGCGTGCTACCAGGCGTTTGCCGACCGGGAGCCAGCCCGATTCGTGGTGATCAATGCCGCGCAACAGCAAGCCAAAATTGATAATTTACTTGCAAAAGAAATCGCAAGATTATGATTTAATTAATAAAAAATCTATTTTTAATGTAATTTCTCGGATTTGTTTCGCAAAGTCTTGAATAAAATAAGCTATCCATGGCTGGTTCGCGAGGTGGAATCCTTGCTTGCGTTGCGCGAACGACTGCCGCATGCCTTGTTGCTCGTCGGCCCACCGGGGATCGGCAAGCGTGCCCTGGCAGAGTATTTCGCGCAAAGCCTGTTGTGCGAATCGCCGGCTGCCGATGGCCATCCGTGCGGGGAGTGCGGGGGCTGTCGCTGGTTTGCCGATGGCAACCACCCCGATTACCGGGCAGTGATTCCGGAAATTCTGCAGCCGGATCCGGATCCCGGACCCGATAGCGAAGTTGGGACAGGGGCGGAAGCGGGCGCGTCAAAATCGAAAACCGCACCGTCGAAGGTCATCAAGATCGGCCAGATTCGCGCCCTGGACGGATTCTTCAACATCGGTACCCACCGATCGGGCCGGCGTCTGTTGATGTTGTATCCGGCCGACACCCTTAATACCGACGCCGGCAACGCTCTGCTGAAGGTTCTTGAGGAGCCGCCGCCGGCCACCCATTTTTTGCTCGTCACCAGCCGCTTGAGCGACATGCTGCCGACGATACGCAGTCGTTGCACACGGATTCATGTCCAGCGGCCCGATACCGCCATAACCCTGGACTGGCTGCGCGCGCAGGGCGTGGCGGACCCACTGTCCGCGCTGGCAGAATCCGGCGGCGCACCGCTACACGCGGTTGATACAGATCCTGCGGCCGATCTGCATGAGATGCTCATGTGCGCACTTTGCGCCGCCAGGCCTTTGGATCCGGTGGTTCTGGCCGAAAAGTGTGAAAAGGCGGGTGCGCCGAAAATCGTGCTTTGGCTGAGCCGCTGGGTGAGCGATGTGCTGCGCTGCGGGAGCGGAGGCGAGGTGCGCTATCATCCCAAATATGCGGCAGCGATCGCAACGTTGGCCAGAACCACTTCCGTGCCAGCCCTGCAGGGATACTACAGGCGCCTCATGCGTCAGCGCCGGGTGGCCGAGCATCCCCTGAACAGCCGCCTGTACGCCGAGGACCTTCTGATCGATTATGCGCGCGTGATCGCACCGAGAAACTGACCGAACATGGCCGAAGCTACCAGATCGCATCAGGGCGCCCGCCCGAGCATGCTGTCCTTGAACATCAAGGAAAAATCC